>Ga0257121_1001990_pt1 | contig 14872 bp, 10 predicted proteins | sample SI106_100metaG_FD_190180 | JGI IMG/M metagenome (GOLD analysis project Ga0257121, IMG submission 190180) | Marine microbial communities from Saanich Inlet, British Columbia, Canada - SI106_100 | ecosystem: Environmental > Aquatic > Marine > Inlet | place: Canada: British Columbia | collected... | reverse complement strand
ATAAACGACGTTAGACATGGTTCTCCGAGTAAAAATTGGCCTACGCCAATTAATAAGCCATAAATGAGAGCAATGCCACTAGCCCAGGCGGCGAAGAAGTGCGGAAGCGACACTTCGTCGGTGCGGATTATTGAATAAAAGCGATTAAGCGTCGCTTTATCGGCGGGCGGAGTTACAAATGTAACTATTACTGCGACAGCAAGTGAACCGAGGACGACAACCATGTAACTGAATGGATAAGCAAACCCTAGCGCTTTAGTCACAAAAGTAAGAACGGTTGATGTGCCTAGTGCAGATATTTCCGTGAATACATTCGCGCGGCGCCAGAACCAGCGCATTAATAACGCGGGCCCGAGTCCCCCCATTAACGAAAGTGAGAGTGTAAATAAATCAGAAATGCTGTCGGCGTGTAAAGCAAATGTTGCAGCAATAATGCCGATTAAAATTTCGGCGAAGCGCCCGACCCAAATGTAATGTTTATCTGGTGCATCTTCATTAACGAAGCGGCGGTAAACATCATTTACTAAATAGGCAGATGCTAAGTTGAAGTGGGTGTCGAGCGTGCTCATAAATGCTGCCAAGAAACTTGCACATAATAATCCGAATAAACCAGGTCCTAAAAACTGTGCCATCATCATTGGGTAGGCCGCCTCGTGATCGACATTGCCATCGACGACAGGTAATGAGCTAGGGTCAATTAAAATTAACGAAGCTAGGCCAACGATAATCCATGGCCATGGGCGAATACAGTAATGTGCAATGTTAAACCACAACGCTGCCTTACGCGCATGGTTTTCATCAAGCGATGCCGAGTAACGCTGAACGCCAGCACCGCCGCCGTCCGCATTTTTGTTTAACCAACCTTGAATGCCGATGAAGATGAAGAATGCGCCGAAGCCCTGCGACCACCACGCGATGTTATTCCATGAAAGGCCCTCTTCGTTGGCTAGCGGCATGATGGAGGTGGTTGCGCGAGGCAGCTCGGCGAAGGCTTGTTGAGCGGCGGTGAAACCACCAAGCGCATCAATTGACTTATAAGCTAGTAAAATCGCGCCGAACATCGCAAGTGCGAATTGCATTAGGTCGGTGACTACAACCCCCCAAAGGCCAGATAAAAACGAGTAGCTAAGCGCAAGAACTAATCCGCCGCCAACAATGTAAATATCGTAACTGCCATCTTCGGCGCCGAGAATAACGCGCACAAGTTTTAACATCGCAAGCAACACCCAAGTTAAAACAATAGTGTTAGTGATCAATGCGTGATAGCAACCGTAAAAACCACGTAGAAAACTTGCCGGCTTGCCAGAGTACCGGCGCTCAATAAACTCGGCATCGGTAGTAACTTCAAGGCGTCGCCACCACGCAGCCAACACCACGAAAGTTAACGAGCCGCCGACAGCCATTCCCCACCATAACCAGTTTTGAGAAATCCCCGAACTTCGCACCCAACCGCTAATAACTAATGGAGTATCAGCGGCGAATGAAGTGGCGACTAAAGATGTGCCGGCGACCCACCATTTAAGTGACCGTCCGGCAAGGTAAAAATCGGAAGTCGATTTTGATGCGCGCTTAGTCAGATAAATACCGACGGCCATCGCAAAAACGATGTAGCCAATAACGGCAATCCAGTCAAGCGCGACGAACTTACCCATTTATTGCTCGTCGGCGGTGAGCAACATTCCGAGCAATGCCGGAGAGACGCCTGGCACATACCAACCGCGCGCCGAAGCGGGAGCAATCTCTGCCGAGTTCGGAGAGCCAGCCATATATAGTCTTGGATGCTGATGGTGAATCGCTTCTAGCCAATTACCTGGGATATCAGGCAAGCCATGCCCTTCACGTGCCCCACACAGAACCAATAAGGCATTGCCAAGGTCAGCTGGAGGCTCTTCGTCTGGTTTGTAAACAGGCACCCCCCATTCTTCAAGGAAGCGGATAGCATCAGGGGTCGAGGCTAAATCTAGAGCAAATTCTGGACGCGGGTGTGAGCGTCCCCCTGAACCACCTGGCAGCGGACGCATCAAAGTTTTCATTCCGCCACCTAAAACAAGCGGACGAGTTTTTGCGGGCTCGGTGTCAAGCGATAAGCGAATTAATTTGTCAATGCGCCCGACCGCTTGGTGAACGCGCTCTTCGTCGAGATCACCGCGGGCAACAGCATCGCGCAACGTCATTGCTAACGCAATAGGGTCTTTGGGGTCGAGCAATAAATCAACACCTGCGGCGATTGCTTCGACAGCCAACTCTTCTTGTGGCTCGCCAAAGCCAGCCATGTTGATGGAATCTGTTACTACAAGACCTTTATAGTTAAGGTCGTTGCGTAAAATATTCATCATTGTTTTCGAGCGCGAAGCCGGCGCGCCAGTTTCATCGACCATCGGGAATTCAATGTGCCCAACCATGATGCTTGGCATATGCTCGACCAAAGCTTTGTATGGCTCGAGGTGTGGCGTAATGTCGTCAAAGGCCACAGCTAATTCAGTATGCGAATCTTGCGCACATGCTCCATGCCCCGGGAAATGTTTGCCGCACGGAATGCCGCCAGCGTCAGTTACGCCTTTAATAAAAGCACCGGCACACTCAATCACGCGCTGAATGTCTCCGCCGAATGCGCGGTTAGCAATAATTGGTGACGAGATGTCTTCGGGGCCAGTACGGTGCAGGTCTAGGCATGGTCCGAAAATCCAGCGCACGTTTGCTGTAGCGGCCTCAGCAGCTGTGCGGTGTCCAGCTTCGTAAGCAGCTTCTGGCCCCAGCAAACCAAGTGCCCATGCATCTGGCAATGGAGTTAGCCCTTCAAATTGTTGCCCAGCGCCGCGTTCTAAGTCGGCAGCCAACAAAATAGGGTGTCCTGCCTGGTCTTCAAGGGTTTCGTGAAACCATTGCACATCTTCAGCATCGCCACCAAAGATAAGAAAAACACGTGGATCGAACTCGCGTAGGCAACGCAAAGCTTCGGCTAGCCCCTCGCCCTTATCGAGGCGGATTGTTGGGGCAACTAGGTAATCGGTGGGAGCATGTGTCAATGTTCTAGAAGTTTAGCAACACTACGCTAGAATATTGTTAATGAGTACTCCATTAGTTCTAGTTCATGGCGGCGCAGGCGACGTTCCTGAAGCGTCGCGCGAAGCACACTCAGAAGGTTGTCGTTTAGCAGCGATAGCTGGAGGAAAAATTTTGGACGCCGGCGGCTCAGTCATCGATGCTGTCACAACGGCTGTTGCGGTAATGGAAGATAACCCCATTTATAATGCTGGCATAGGCTGTGCGCTAACTAGCCGTGGCCGCGTCTCTCTTGATGCAGCGATCATGGACGGTAAAACTCGTGATGCTGCCGGCTTGGCTGCGCTTGATGCGTTTAAGAACCCAGTAAAAATTGCCCGTGAAATGTTGGCGGCACCAGAAGTTTTATTGGTCGGTCAGCCCGCATCTGAATGGGCTGAGCGAAATGGCTTTAACTTGGTACCTGAAGACGAACTAACAACTGAGTCAGCGCGTTTGCAATGGCATCGAGTGGTTGAAGAAGGCGAGTCGCCCAACTTCGCCGGAGGCACAGTCGGTGCGGTCGCGCGCGACGCCGAAGGTAATTTAGCTGCGGCAACTTCAACTGGTGGCGCAATGGGTAAAAAACCTGGGCGTGTTGGCGACTCACCATTAATTGGCGCCGGCACTTACGCTGATGAAGTTTGCGCGGTTAGCGCTACTGGCGAGGGAGAGTCATTTATGCGCTCGGTTTTTGCAGCGCGCGTATCAGACGCTGTTCGCTTTGGTAAAGAGCCGGGTGAGGCGTTGCAGTTTATGCTCGAACGAGTGCGCGATTTCTTTGACGGCATCGGTGGCGCGATTTTGATTACTCCTGATAGTGATCCCCACGCATTCTGGACGACTGTCGGAATGTCTCATGGTTGGTGGACACCAGATGAAAACGGTAAAGGGATTTAACCCCGGCACGTTGTGGATGATCGCATCGGCGGCGTCCTTTTCGGTGATGGCTTTGTCTGCGAAGATGTTGCCTGAGATACCTGCTTTTGAAAAAGTTTTCTTTCGCAGTTTGATTTCGGTGGTGTTGACGCTGTACGCGTTGCGCGTCGCCGGCATACCGTTGCGCGCAAATCGCAAATGGGCTTTATTATTGCGTTCGATTTTCGGCTTCGGCGGGTTGGTGTGTTATTTCGAAGCGATAGCGCGACTGCCGCTTGGCACTTCGGTAACCATTTATAACACTACGCCGATTTTTGCTGCAATCATTGGCATTGTGGTCTTAAAAGAAAATCACAGCGCAAAGCGTATCGCATCAATTTTACTTGCAATCATTGGCATCGCTTTCATTAAAGGCTTCTCTGTCAACGCACCAACTGACGGAATAATCTTCGGCTTACTTACAGCCTTCTTCTCGTCAATCGCATATTCGCTAGTGCGCATTTTGGGTAAAACCGAAAAGGCGTTGATTATTGTTTTGGCATTCCCTCTAGTCTCAATCCCGCTATCAATCGCGCTCGGCGTCACTGATTTCAGATTACCAGTTGGCATTGAGTGGTGGTGGTTGTTAGCTTTGGGTGTCGGCACACAGGGCGGGCAGGTTTGTTTGACTCATGGTTTACGATATCACACAGCCACCCGCGCCACGCAAATTGGCTTCATCGGCGTAATATTCGCAATGTTTTTTGGCGTTTTTGCCGGCGATGGGTGGCCAGGTCAAATAGAGATAGTAGGGGCCCTATTGGTATTTTTCGGTATTTATTTAGGCGCTCAACAACTCGCTTCCGCGCAGCAGTCGAAGTAATTAGATAAGATATAGCATGAGTGAAACCAACTGCTGCCAGGTTTTTGCGCCCGAGAAATTCGATGGCGTGCAACTCGAATGGGACAACAAGCGGTTTCTTCATAAGCGCGTGCGGTGCCTTTTTCGTATCCCGCCAAGAAGTTTGGCAAGAACTACGTGGTGTTGATGGCCAAAATCGGTTAATGCACACACTATTTTCGTTTAGACGCTGCCCATACGCTATGCGTGCCAGGCTGGCGTTGCGTCTGGCGAATATCGAAGTGCAAATTCAAGAAATTGAATTGCGCAATCGCCCGCCAGAGCTTTATGCCGTTTCGACGAAAGGTACAGTACCGGTTTTGGTATTAGACGATGGCACTGTAATTGACGAAAGCCTTGAAATCGTAAAGTGGGCGATGGACGTCGATGAGCATGACATTGGTCTTGTAACCGAGTGTGATGGCGAATTCAAAAACGACTTAGACCGTTACAAATATTCAACGCGCTACGAAGATACCGATCCAGTAAAATCGCGTTCATCAGGGAGCAAGTTCTTGTTCAAGTTGAATGATATATTAACTAAGTGTGCTTGTCTCTCTGGAGACAGATTTGGAGCAGCAGACATTTGTATAGCACCATTCGTCCGCCAATTCAGAATTGCTGATATGCAATGGTTCGACGAACAACCGTGGTCGGCCTTGAACGAATGGCTACAAACCTATTTAGAATCGGATGATTTTAAGGCGATAATGGTTAAGGAACAATCTTAACCACAACGCTTTGGCTAATGAAATTATCAGCACCATTGTTTGCAATATAACAAAATGAAATGTTGCGATCTATTAGCTGCGGCGGGATATTGCTGGCGCTAGAAATTGACCAAGATGATGTTGCTTGCGCGGTGCTCGAAAGAGTGCCACTAGAAGTTGTTAAATTTGAGCGCAAGTGCCGCGAAAAATGGCGGTTAAAGCTAATGGGAAGCACGCCGATGGATGTTGGGCTTGACAATCCGTCGCCCGCATATAAGTCAAAGGTTCCTCCGGCAAAGGCTAAATCGGCGGTCAGGCTAAAATTAAAGGTACCACTTGAGCTAAGGGAAACGGCGTTGGGGGTTACGTTTAAGCTACCATCCACAAGTGGCGAATGCATTATCTCAGTTCCGGTCAGCGTGCAAAGAGAACGGCGTCCAGAGCTTGGGTCAACAATAAATGAAATTGGGATACGCGCGCCGCTCCTTGAAGGCGCCACCCCAGGCAATAGTTGGTGTTGAGCTATATTGCCGCCAGAGTCACGAGATGCTTGGCGTAGGCTGTATCCAGAAGATGCTGGCAAGCGGCTGGCGAAGATCAGGTCACTGCCGCCATTGGCAAACATTGGGTATCCGTTGTGCTCAGAATTTGTTAGTACTTGATAACGCACTGGAGGGTACCAACGAGCATCTTTAGACAAACGAGTTGCGTACCACAAAGAGTTACTGTTCCCTCGGCTGCTATGAAACCAAATCTCAAGCTCATTTGCGCTCAGAAAAGGAGCAGATTCGACATCATTCGTGTTCAAATCTAGATCGGTTACTGGTTGCATGAAGTCGTCATTGGTTGTTGTTCGATATGTTGAAAACAAATCAATGTCAAGGCGACCTTGGCGTTGCGCGGCTAGAGTCATGCGCAAACCGTCTTGGCTTATCCAAAATGATTTAAGATTGGCTAAAGGGAAATTGGCAATATTTAAAGTGGTAGCAGCAGAAAAAGGAGTCTGCCAATCGGGACGGGTGTATTCGATAAACTCTGTTCCTGCTCCGGCACCTTGATTACAAATAACCCAAGCTTTTAGCCCGTCTTCAGTAAGGCGTGCCGAAAAGACGTCGATGTTGTTTAGGCCATCTAGCTGCTCTTCAGCGCTTAACGGACTTAATGGTTGGCTGTGGTCTAGAGAAGTTGGTGGCCAAAGAGTGACCGGCCGGATGCCGTCGTCGATTACAAAAAGTAATTCATCAACTCCGGGTGTGGTCCCTGGCATTACTTCAACGGTGTAGGTGCCGTCGTTGTGATCTACAACTTGGTGCAGGGTGGATAGACCAGCAGAGCGCGCTGTGTGTTCAAGAGATATGGTTGCGCCACCGCTTGTTAAGAGATTGCCATCAACATCGGACAAATCGAGTACAAAGGTTTGCGGTGTAGTTGAGCCAACTATTACTTTGTTTGAATAGGAATGCACCGATGATAGGTACGCATCAGGACGTCCTGACAAAGCTAACCTTAGTGAGTCGAACTTGATGCGCATCTCACTAACCGGGTCGGGATCGGCGGCAGTAAGGCTAGCCTTGTTTATTGCCAGATATAAATCACCCTTTGCGCAGGCGAAGTTATCACAGTAAGGGTCATCTCCGGGGCGTGCAGAAATTAGGAATCCGACGTGTGCGCTTTTGGTGAAGCTTGCTGGAGGTGCGCCACATGAAGTTGGCGCAGAGTTGCTGCATGAGCAGCGACCGTCGCCACCCATGTCGCGGGCGGCCTCCATTGCTGCCATAACTCGCTGCGCCATGTCACCAGGCGTGTTTAGTAAAGCTTGTTCAGCCGCGTCAACTACTGGTTGTCCAGTTAATACATTACCTTGAATCGAATAAACCAAATCACCACTAGTGCCAGTTAGTCCGCCAGCCCAGTCGCCGCATTGCGTACCGGTGAATGTAGCAGCGCGGCCAGCCATATCGACGAAACCGTATTGGCGAAGCTCGTGTAAGTTGTCGTATGTCGATAACACCTGAAGAATTTCTTCTGGAGGTACGCCGAGAGCAAACATTTCACTTGCATCTTGGCGCATAGCAATGGTGGCACCAATTGATTGCGCGCAGCCACCGCCGGCTTGCGCTTCTAGCATTGCAAGTACTGCGCGTAAATTTATTGCTTCAACACAAGTCGCAGATGCGACAATTATTTCTTGCGTCCTTGTGTTTACAACGATTATTGACCATGTCGCGAAACTCTGAGTTGCTAAAAGCAGCGCGCAAAGGGCTGTAACAAAGGGCTTGCGTAGACTTGCGAGACTAAAATGCATTTAGTTAGTATATACTATATTTCTGAATTTGGTCCAAATAAGCCCGCATAACAAAGGGTTGTGGCGCAGGGTAAACCCACCGTCACCGTCTTTTGGGCGGTGACAATACGCCATCAATACTTGAGCAATAAATAATACATACGACCCCGCGCTTGCACATGCCCAGCCCGCGCCATCGCGTCGTCGCCTAAACCCATGTATATATCACAACGACCCGCTGAGCGAATTGCGCCACCGCGGTCTTGATCTAAAGCAAAGAAACGTACAGGGCGTTGAACTATTTTGTTATTTTCATCGAACTCTGGCAAACGCGCTTCGACATAAACCACTGCCGCCCGCGGAAAGATGTCTTTATCAGTCGCAACAGAGTGCATCGCAGTAACTGGTTGGCCAAGGCATCCGTAAGGGCCACCGTCGGCGCCTTTGAAAAACACAAAGCGCGGGTTTTTGGGAAGCACGCGTGCGGCCTCACCTTCATTACTCGCAAAGTAGTCACGAAGTTTTTGTAATGACAAGTCTCCGATTTTGAATTTACCCTCTTCGACTAAGGCCAAGCCAACGCTGTTGTATTCGTGGCCATTGTTGCCGGCGTAACCGACTTCGAATAAGTCGCCATTGGCATAACGAATTACCGCGCTACCTTGAACATGCGCCATGTACGCATCGTATGGGTTTTTTAGCCAAACGATTTCGAGACCTTCAAGATGCCCGTTGTCGCGAAGCTCTACGGAGCTGTAGTACGGAACAGTTTGTCCGTCTGCAGTTTTACGTCCTAAAATTACACCATCGGCAGCCTTAACCAAATCTTCTGGTGGCCCATAAAGCGGGAATTGATATTCGCCGCCGCGCTCTATGGCGCCATCTAGAATCGGCGTGCCGTAGCCAGTGAAAAACACATCGCCGGTAGAAGAGCGCCCGCGAGCGATCCAGACATCGAAATCTTTTTGCAAGAACGCCAAGAAATCTTCGGACGAAGTTGCCTCATGCAACACTTCGTTGAAGCGCGCCACCGAGCGCGACATCAAGTCATGCGTAATCGCATTTGCCGGACCAACAGGAAAAAACGTTTTCGAGCTAGGCTTCGTCAAGTAATTCATCGAACGCTGCGTAGCCTCAATCAATTCTTCGCGCCGTTGCCATCCAATCGCAAAATCCGGCCAGCTCTCACCGTAGGGCAAACGCTCGATACCATACTCGCCATTGGCAAGCTGGTATTCATAAGGATTGAGCCCCTCAGCATCTTGGGGTAGAGGATTTTGGCAGCCGGCGGCAAGACCACAAGCAACAACGAAGGCACAGCGAACAGCTTTCATACCTATAGCCTATTGAATAAGCCTCTCCGCTTCAATGAAATACACATATGCAATTTCAATACCACCGCATTTTAGCCGGGGACGCCGTCCTGACCACCTTCGATGTTGACTCTCAAGTACTGCAGGGTAATCCACTGGATGACCCGACTTTGCGCTCGCAGCCGATGTTGTTGCCGGCGGGCGAAGATTTTTCGGGATTACCTTTGGTGGTGATGCTGTCTGGATATACAAGCTTTAATCATAAGGTGGTGAATAAGTCATCGATGTGGCAGCAGAGCGTGCCTGAGCGGTTGGCTTCGGCTATGGCAAGAGGCGAAATAAAGCCAGCGGTGTTTGTGTGGCCAGCGTGCGAGACAAAGCTGGGGGGGTCGCAATATGTAAACTCAAGCGGCACAGGCAACTATCAAGATTATGTGATCGATGAAATCATTCCTGCCGTCGAAGAGAACTTTCGGTGCGGTGGCCAAGGCAATCGCGTAGTCGTCGGCAAATCAAGTGGTGGGTTTGGTGCGCTGTCATTGACCATGCGCAATCCAGGGTTTTTCCGCGCTACCGCATCGCACGCTGGAGACATGGGTTTCGACATGTCACATTTCCGTGGCTTCGCCGATGCACTAACTTGTTGGTCAAAGTACGGCGGCATTGATTCGTTCATGGAGCAATTGCCGACATTACCCAAATTCGGATTCACTGAACACGCCGGCATTGAGGCAATTGCCATGGCGACTTGTTATTCACCAAACCCAGATTCAAAACTTGGTTTTGATTTGCCAGTCGTCCCCGAGACCGGCGAAATTTGCCACGATATTTTTGACAAGTGGCTGGCCAACGATCCGCTACGCATGCTTGACGAAAAAGGCAATGGTGATGCTTTGCGCCAGCTTGACCATCTGTTCTTAGACGCCGGCGAAACCGACGAGTTCGCATTGCAGTGGGGGCTACGTCGTTTCCACGAAAAACTAAAAGCGCAAAATATAGATGCGCATGTCGAATACTTCAAAGGTGGCCACTTCGCCATGGACGACCGCTGGCAGCAAAGCCTAAAAGTTATTTTGTAGATTCGCCGGCAAGGCGTCCGCTAACGAAAGCCCAGTAAAAGTTATAGCCGCCAATACGTCCAATCACATCTAGGATTTCACCGCACAAGTAAAGCCCTTCGGTTTTTTTACTCTCAAGTGTCGATATATTCACCTCATCAAGTGGGATGCCTCCGCCAGTAACTTCGGCGACTTCTAATCCGCGGTTACCGGTTATGGCTAATTTGTAATTACAAATTACCTCGATGAAGCCCTTTCGTTTTTCAGCCGGTAAATTGCCGACGCGGTCGTCGTGCTTTACACCAGCCTTTTTGAGTAAGGCCGTAGCCAGCCTTGCTGGGACGATATCAGACAATACAGATTGCGTAGTCTTAGCTGGCTCATCAATAAAACGTTGACGCCATTCTTCTGCGCTAACTTGAGTAAAGTTAATAATAAGGTCAGCTTTGTCGCGCGCTACCCAATGGCTGGCGTCAAGAATTGCCGGACCACTAAAACCATGGTGAGTGAAAAGTAAATCATTGTTGCCCACCTCAAGAGGCTTGCCATCCTTTTCGGCGCGCCATTCGACGCGCAGGCTAACTCCACTCAAATTTGTTAGTAGCGTCTCGTTGGTCGCCAAAGGAACTAGAGCAGGGTAGTTGGGTAAATTGCTGTGACCAAGGCGTCGGGCGATTTCATATCCGAAACCATCAGAACCCGTTTGCGGAACAGATTTGCCACCGGTAGCGAGAATTAACTTTGTTGCGGTTACAACTTCGTTACCGCAAGCAATAACAAATTCGCCATTCATCTTTTTTACATCTGTAACTTGATGGTTGAATTTGATTTCACCACCGAGGTTTATCAGTTCTTGCTGAAGGGCATCGCGCACCACAATAGATTTTTGTGCAACAGGAAATAATTTACCAGTCTCGCCTTCTAGCTCAAGCGGAACATCGGCTTCGTACTCGAAGAACATTTGCACCTGTTCAAGTGGCCAAGTGCGAAACAAGCGTTTAATTACATTACCTGAAGAGTTCGAATAGTAATCATTTTCGTTGAGCGCAGACGGCAATAAATTGCAGCGACCGCCGCCGCTAATTAGTATCTTTTTCCCAGCTTGCGCCTTGGTCTCAAGCACCACAACTTTTTGGCCAGTACGCGCTGCCCAAATTGCTGACATTAAACCAGCAGCGCCGGCGCCAATGATTACAGTCGCGTCGTGCTCAGACATGCGGCATCTCTGATGTTATTCGCCCAATCAATAAAGAAATCAGACTCAGCGGCAAAAGCCTGATCAAAGACATCACCCCAATTATCGCCAAATAACGCCGCAGCCTTTTCGCCCATCTCTTGCAAATGTTTAACTTCATCTTTAAGAATCGAGGCCACCGAAAACGGCGCACCAGCATCAACGAGACACTGCTCATAAACTGGGTAGAAACAATCGGCGCGAACTTCGATAGCAACGCTGCTTAAAATATAATTAGCTTCGTTTTGGTCATCAAAAGACAGCCCGCAGTTTGCCACAATTTTTTCGCAAGCACGATCTACTTGTTGCAAGTAATTTTCAGCGGCATCGCCAGCTAAAGTATGTTCGCTAGAGTAAGTTGCAACACCATTTTCGTCACCACCGTTTAATTTAATCGCCGCGCGCTTCAAACGCAACGCATGCGAAGCCTCTTCGATGATGTGCGTCAAGCCATCGTTGTCGACACGCGCAGAATCACGCGCCTTCAACATTTTGCGCGTGCCGACGTATTCCATGCGTGACAAGGTATTAACCATGCGCGCATGCAGTAACGGAGAGGCTACGATTTGCGGCAAGATCTCATGCAAAGTGTGCATGCAATCTTGTGACGCGGCTTGCTGGAGATAGGTTTGCATTGGGCTATATGCGAGACATTTTTAAGGCTCGGTTATTTATCTTAACGTGGCCTAAGTCTTCGAGCACATCTCCTGGCATGCCCTTCGGCAAATCAACGGTTGCAAAATTGTCGTAAATTTCGATGCGGCCAATATGCTTGCCCTGCAGGCCAGAAGTTTTAGCAATCACAGCCACAATAGAGCCAGGACGCACTTGGTCACGGTGACCAATCTCAATTCGAAAACGCTCCATACCATCTTCGCTCGATTTTTCAACCTTACCACCACGCTTATCACGACGCGGACCTCGGTCTTCACGCCCGCGGCCTTGATTGTCACGTGGCTCACGTTGGTTGCGGTCTGCGGCGAAGTTTTCGTCTCTGACTAATTCGTTTTTCGAAATCAATAACGGCTTTTTGCCCTGAGCAATAAACGCCAAAGCAGCAGCAACATTGACCGCCTCAGTCTCTGGGTGGTCTGTCAAGTAACTGTCAATCAAACGCAAGTTGAACTCGAGCTTGTCATCTTCGATAACCGCAGAGATATCGTTCTTGAAACGATCGATGCGTTGTTCGTTAATCTCATCGGTGGTCGGCATCTTCATTGGCTTGATGTCGGCTCTAGTTACTTTTTCGAGCATGCGCAACAAACGCTTTTCGCGCGGCGTCACGAATAAAATCGCTTCGCCAGTTTCGCCGGCACGTCCGGTACGACCAATGCGGTGTACATAAGATTCAGGGTCGGTCGGCGCGTCGTAGTTAATCACGTGACTTACTCGAGTCACATCTAAGCCACGCGCCGCAACGTCGGTAGCGATAATAATATCAAGCGCACCTTTCTTTAGGCGCTTGATGATCTGCTCGCGTTGTGCTTGTGGGATATCGCCATTAAGTGCCGCCGCAGCATACCCACGTGCTTCGAGTTGTTCGGCCGTAATCGAGGTGGCATTTTTGGTGCGCACAAACACAATCATCGCGTCGACTTCTTCGAATTCTAGCAAGCGACAAAGCGCGTCAATTTTTTTGCGACCAGTAACGATTTGGTAACGCTGATTGATGGTGTCTGCAGTAGTTTGCTGCATCTTAATGTTCACTTCTGCCGGAGAGTTGAGATATTTGTCGGCTATCCTCTTAATCTCGCGCGGCATAGTTGCCGAGAACAATGCTATCTGACGATCATCAGGGCAGTTTTCAAGAACGAAATTAACATCGTCAATGAAGCCCATGCGCAACATTTCGTCGGCCTCGTCAAGAACCAAAGTCGTAAGCTGATTAAGTTTCAAAGTACCGCGCTTAATATGATCAAGCACACGGCCCGGAGTACCTACCACAACATGCACGCCCTTCTTTAGCGGACGCAATTGGTGCTGGTAAGCTTGACCACCATAAATAGGTAGCACGTGAAAGCCCGGTAATGAGCGCGCATACTTCTGAAAAGACTCTGCGACTTGAATCGCCAATTCGCGCGTTGGTGCGAGCACCAAAACTTGCGGTACACGATTATCCAAATCGATGTTTGCCAAAATTGGCAAAGCAAAGGCAGCGGTTTTGCCGGTACCAGTTTGCGCTTGACCAATAATGTCGCGTCTTTCGAGTAAATACGGAATCGCCCCAGCCTGAATAGGAGACGGAGTTTCGTAGCCAAAACTTTCTAAAGAATCGACCATTGCAGCTGGAAGCCCCAGCTCATTGAACTTAAGTGATGTCATGATTTTATCGGTGTTATTGCACAACTTGTGTGATAACTTCAATCATTGCATCAGCAATAATCTGACATTCATCTTCGGTGGTGCAAGCCGGTGGCATTGCATACAACACGTTGCCCAAAGGGCGAAGCAGGACGTCGTCTAGTTCTCTACAAGCGTTTCGCAGGGTGTCGCCAGCGCAGGCTAGATAACCACCATCAGTGGTAATTATCTCAATGGCAACTATTCCGCCGCACCTTCTAATTTCAATTCGCGGGTGGTCACTCAGAGACGCAAGGGCACATTCTATCAGATTCCCAATTTCTTGCAGACGTTGTGGGGTTTGCTCGCTAACACAAAGCTGTAATGACCTTAAAGACACCGCACAGCCTAGTGGATTACCCGTGAAAGTGTGTCCATGGAAAAACGCTTTAGCGCGGTCATCGTCTAGGAAGTGCTGGTAAATATCCTCGCTTACAAGCGTAGCGGATAGTGGAAGTATGCCGCCACTCAACCCCTTGGCCACTGCCATGATGTCGGGCTCGATGCCCGCAGTCTGGCATGAAAACAAATTGCCAGTGCGTCCGAAGCCTGTCATGACTTCGTCGGCGATGAAATAAATACCGAATTCGTCGCACAACTTACGCGCCGCTTGCAAAAACTCAGCAGAGTGCATTTGCATTCCGGCGGCACCTTGCACTAACGGCTCTACAATAAAAGCACAGGCCTTGTCGCCAAGTTGTTCGAGAGTTACCCGTAAGCTATCGGCAGTTGGGGTGACGCGTTTAACATCAAACAAAAACGCCTCGAACTCACTAAAGAACGGAACCGGATCACCCAACGCCATCGCGCCAAAAGTATCGCCGTGATAACTATGCTCTAAAGCAATGAAAGTAGTGCGCTGCGTTTGACCGCGTCGTACCCAAGATTGGTAGGCGGCTTTTAACCCAATTTCAACAGCAGTCGAGCCGTTGTCCGAATAAAAAACTCGAGATAAAGAATCAGGAGCAACATCAATCAATAATTCAGCCAACTCAACCGCCGGCTGATGAGTGCATCCAGCGAATAAAACGTGGTCTAGCGAATTAGCCTGCGCCGACAATACTTCAGACAACTCTGGACGGCAGTGGCCATGCAAAATCGACCACCAACTTGAAATAGCATCAATGCGTGT
>Ga0257121_1001987_pt1 | contig 14888 bp, 12 predicted proteins | sample SI106_100metaG_FD_190180 | JGI IMG/M metagenome (GOLD analysis project Ga0257121, IMG submission 190180) | Marine microbial communities from Saanich Inlet, British Columbia, Canada - SI106_100 | ecosystem: Environmental > Aquatic > Marine > Inlet | place: Canada: British Columbia | collected... | reverse complement strand
TTAGGAATAGTTACCAAGTTAGATATATTGTCTAGAGAATTCCCAACACCATTTCTTACTGGCGTAGGTAATTTTTTATACACACTGGCAACGGGTTGAAATATTACGCCATCTAAAGCTTGATTAAATTTAAAAGTGACTCTGTTTAGATTTTCAAAGCAATCCTTAATTTCAGCTGGTTGGTTCTTTTTTAAAATTAACTCACCATCGGATGCAGCATTTACATTAAATGCAATCAATATGACTGATGAACAGATTAATATTAATTTTTTAAACATTGGAGCTTTTATAATATATAATTATTTAAAGTAAATTAAGATTTATTTATAAAAATTGTCAATAAAATGTCCAAAAAATAGCATAAATTTACAACCAAAATGAGTTTTAAAACAATTTTAAATTATTCACCAAACTTTGATGAGAAAAAAAGAGATTCGAAGCTAATAAAATTTTTAATTTACCATTATACAGGAATGAAAAAAGAGTCAGAGGCAATCAATAGATTAATAGACATTAAATCAGAAGTTAGTTCTCATTATTTAATAAAAAATAATGGTGAAATAATTACTTTAGTTCCAGAACTTTATATCTCATGGCATGCAGGAGTTTCATTTTGGAAAAATTATCAATCATTAAATAAAAATTCGATTGGAATTGAAATAAGTAATCCAGGTCATAATTCTAAGTATAAAAATTTCTCAAAAAAACAGATTAAATCTATTTTATCATTGTCTAAATTTTTAATAAAGAAATATAAGATTAAACCACAGAATATTTTAGGACATTCAGATATTGCCCCAAATAGAAAGAAAGATCCGGGAGAAAAATTTCCTTGGGAATTTTTATTTAAAAATAGAATTGGACTTTGGCACAATTTAGATAAAAAAAAATTAATTGGATACAGAACTTTAAAAATTAATGATTTAGAAAAAATGTTATTTTATAAAAATATATTAAAAATTGGATATTCAGAAAAAAACTTTAAAAATTTCAAATTTAAAGGGATCCAATGTAAAAAAATTTTAATAAAAGCTTTTCAAAGAAGGTTTAGACAAGATCTTGTAAACGGGATAGCAGATCAAGAATGTTTAATTATAAGCAAAAATTTAGTTAAATAATTATTTACTTGTAGTTTTAGATATTGGTATTAAATTGAACATGCTAGATAAATGATTTATCGCTTTAATTTATTAAAGAGGAAAGTCCGGGCTCCACAAGGATACAGTGCCAGATAATACCTGGCGGGGGTAACCCTAGGGATAGTGCCACAGAAAATAAACCGCCATAACATGGCAAGGGTGAAAAGGTGTGGTAAGAGCACACCGGTTCTATTGGTAACAATGAACGCTGGAAAACCCCACTGGGAGCAAGACTAAGTAGAGATGACATTGTTGAAAAACTAAAAGCCATCCTTGGCTAGTCATCAGGGTTAGTTGCTTGAGCTTAAGAGTGATTTTAAGCCTAGACAAATGATAGATTTAAATGACAGAACCCGGCTTATAGTTTATCTAGCAAAATTATCCACAAGCTAGACTTTTAATTAATCAAATGTTCACGTTTTGATTCATTATTGAATCAATTTTGTTCTTTTTTTTCTATTAAATGATGTATCGCAATAAGGTTTAATAATTTAAAACCATAATTATTTTTGATAGTTAAAAAGTGATTACTATCGTTGAAAATCAACTTAAAATCATTGTTTGACACCATATCTATTTGCCCATATATTCCCATATATTCCCAATTATGGAATTTATAAATTTAAAAATATATGTTTTTATCTACTTACGAGAACAAATTGGACAAAAAGGGAAGGGTTTCAGTGCCTGCTAGTTTCAGATCACATTTGTCAAATATGGGTTACAATGGAGTTATCTGTTATCCATCTTTTAATAATTCTTCAATAGAAGCATGTTCTCAAGATAGAATTGAAAAAATTTCTTCTGCAATTGATTCTCTAAATCCTTTTGAGGAAAAAAGAGATTATTTTGCAACATCAATATTATCGGAAAGTACAAATTTGCAATTTGATAGCGAAGGTAGAATTTCACTTTCAACAAAATTATTAAAACATGCAAAAATTAAAAACAGCATGTTGTTTGTTGGTCAGGGTCAAACCTTTCAAATATGGGAGCCAACAGCATTTGAGAAATTTAAGACAACTGCAAGAAAAAAAGCAAATTTAAATCGAGCAAGTCTTAAATGGGAAAAACATTTAAACAACAACGAGGGGAAATAAGATGACAATTAACTTTAAAGCACCAGAGATAAAAGAATTACAACCACGACTATTAGTACTAGGAGTAGGTGGAGCAGGTGGAAATGCAATTAATGAAATGATAGAAAATAATCTACAAGGGGTAGAATTTATTGCTGTCAACACTGATGCACAAGATTTAAAGTTAAGCAAAGCAAAAGCAAGAATTCAAATAGGACTAAATTTAACAAAAGGTTTAGGAGCTGGTGCAAAACTTGATATTGGTCAAGCAGCTGCTGACGAGTCTTTAAATGAAATAGTAAATACACTTCAAGGTGCAAATATGGTTTTTATTGCAGCTGGTATGGGTGGTGGAACGGGCACTGGTGCTGCCCATGTCATCGCAAGAGCTGCTAAAGAATTAAATATCTTAACTGTCGGCGTTGTAACTCTTCCATTTTTATATGAAGGCCCCTCTAGAATGAGAAGAGCACAACAAGGTTTGGAGGAATTAAGAAAACATGTGGATACGATTATTGTCATTCCAAATCAAAACTTGTTTAAAATTGCAAATGAACAAACGACTTTTGAAGAGTCTTTTAATCTTTCAAATAATGTATTAATGCATGGTGTTCAAAGCATAACTGATCTAATGGTAAGACCAGGTTTAATTAATCTTGATTTTGCAGATGTTGAAACAGTTATGGCATCAATGGGCAAAGCAATGATGGGAACAGGTGAGGCAGAGGGTGAAGGAAGAGCTATTAAGGCTGCAGAGATGGCAGTTAGTAATCCATTAATTGATGACTATACTTTAAAAGGAGCCAAAGGATTATTAATTAATATTACTGGTGGTAAAGATCTGAAACTTTTTGAAGTTGATGAAGCTGTAAACAAAGTTAGAGCTGAAGTTGATCCTGAGGCAGAGTTAATCATAGGAGCAATTACTGACTCAGAACTTGATGGCAAAATGAGAGTTTCAATAGTTGCTACATCTTTGGATGGACAACAGCCTGAAACAAAATCTGTAATAAATATGGTTCACCGTATTCAAAACAGAAATCCAGGATACTCAGATTTCACAAATATGGGATCATCTGCTTCTTTTAACTTCTCTAATTCAATCTCAAATCCAGTTACTCATGGCGCAAATGCACTAAAGCTTGAGAATGAAATTGTTCAAGAACAAGATGAAGGACATTTAAATTCGAATGTAACAAATGAACAAGCATTGCATTCTAGCACTCTTGAAACTGAAAGTATTGTTGAAGATAGTTCTATAAATGAAATGGAGAAATCATTCACTCAAGAAGCCATAGAAACAGATCAAGAAGAAATATTAGAACAAAGTATTGAAGAAGATGTTTCTAATGATCTGAAAGAGTTTGGTGTTGACTCAGAAGCACCAGATTTATTCAGTTCAGAAACTGATAATTCAAGCACTGAAGGTTTATTGTCCTCAAGTGAAGAAGAAGAGGATGATCTTGAGATACCAGCATTCCTAAGAAGACAAAAAAATTAATGGTCTTTAAAAGAATAAATGGACGCCACCATAGTACCAAAAATGCAAAAGCATTATCCGGTACTGCTAAAAGAAATTATTAGCATTATTACCCCTCAATATGGTGGCACATTTATTGACTGTACTTTTGGTCAAGGTGGATATTCAAAAAAAATTCTTGATTTTAATGATACAAAAGTAATTGCTTTAGATCGAGATATAGAGAGTGAAAAAATTGCTAGCCAAGTAAAAGAAAAGTTTGATGATAGATTTTTATTCAAAAATTTAAAATTTAGTCAATTAACTAATCTAAAACTCAAAAATGAAGATATAAAAAGTGTAATTTTTGATCTTGGATATTCTTATACCCAAATAAAAGATCCCAAAAAAGGTTTGTCTTTTGAGTCAAGTGGAAATTTGAATATGAAGATGGGTTTAAATAATTTTTCAGCTGAAGATGCAATAAATAAATTAGATGAAAAAGAATTAGAGAAAGTATTTAAATTTTTTGGAGAAGAAAAAGAAAGCAAATTTATTGCAAGAAGTATTATTAAAGAAAGATTAAAGAATAAAATAGACACCCAAACTCTTGTTAAAATCATAGAAAAGACAAAAAGAAAAAAAAATTTTAAAGTACATAGTGCCACTAAAGTTTTTCAGGCTTTAAGAATTTTGGTTAACAAGGAGATTAGTGAGTTAATTTATGGACTTATTAATGCAGCCAAAGTTTTAAAAAAAGACGGATTGTTAGTTGTTGTTACTTTTCATTCATTAGAAGATAAGATTGTAAAATATTTTTTTAAAAGCCTTTCTGAAAAAAAAAGCATATCTAGATATGTTCCAGTCATGGAACAAGCTGAAACTTTGTTTGAATTAATTGAAAAAAAGGCAATTATTCCTTCTAAAAAAGAAATAAATGAGAATTTACCTTCGCGCTCTGCAAAACTTAGATATGTAAAAAAGAAAACTGATTTTTATGATTTTGAAACTGATATTTTAGACCAATTTAAAAATTTAATTGAAATAGAAAATTATGGGGACAAACTTTGAAAAAGGTTGGTCTAATATTTGTTATATTTTTGTTAATTTTATCAACAGCAATTATTAAAAATTCAGCAAAAAAAAATGAAGATGAAATATTTACAGTAAAGGAAAATTTAAGAATTTTAAGCTCTGAATTTGAAAAAATAAAATTGGAACATGATTATCTAAGTTCTTCAGAAAAATTGCTAGAATTTCAATCTCAATTTTTTGAAGATGATTTGGTTCAAAAAAATATTGCAAATATAAAAGTTTTTAATTTTAAAAATAAGGACAAAAAAATTCAAGATTTGAAGATAACAAAAGAAAAATGAAACAAACTAGATCAAAAATAATTATTGAAGACTATAAAAATAATTTTATTTATAAAAAAAATGAAACAAACTTGAACATCCAATTTAATAGAGTAGCTTTTATTTTTTTTATTTTTTTTATTATCTACCTTATTTACACTATCCACTTAATTCATTTAGGTACACGTTCATCCGAAGTAGATAAAACTGAAAATATTCCAGTTGTCATTGATAAACTTTATAGAGCAGATATTTTGGATATTAATGGAAATTATTTAGCAAAAACTGTTAGATCAATTGATATAGGTATAAAAACTTCTGATGTAATTGATAAGAAAAAACTTTTACTAAGTTTGAAGATCATTTTTCCAGATAAAGATTTCAGTAAAATTGAAAAAAAACTAAATAAAAAAAAATATTTTTATTTAGAGAAGAAAATTTCAGAAGAGAATTATGAAAAGATAATGAAGCTTGGAGACAAATCAATAAAACCTGAGGAAAAGGTTTTAAGAATGTACCCTCAAAAAAATCTTTTTAGTCATATTATTGGTCAAATAGACGATGATAATAATGGAATTTCAGGCCTTGAAAAATCTTTTAATGAAATTTTAAGAAAATCAAAAAAAGATATAAAATTAACAGTTGATAAAGATGTACAGTTTTTAATACGAAAAGAATTAATCAAATATCAGGAAATTTTTAAAAGCAAAGGTAGTGCAGCTATATTAATGAATATAAATAATGGACATATACTTTCACTTATTTCATTGCCAGATTTTAATCCAAATGAAAGACAGAATTTAACTGATGTCAATTTCATTAATAGAGTTACTAAAGGAACTTACGAGCTTGGTTCAGTTTTTAAACCTTTTACATTTGCAAGTGCATTAAATGAAAATTTAATAAAACCAGAAACTGAGTTTTTCAATTTACCTAGATCTATTAGCTGTGACAAACATAGGATTGGAGAGTATGATAATGAAATTCCAACTGATTTAACAGCTGAAGAGATTATAATTAGATCAGGAAATATTGGTTCTGTCAGAATAGGTCAAAAAATTGGATCTAATAAACATAAGTCTTTTTTAGAAAAAATAGGTGTGTTGAGTCAAATTAACTTTGATATTGATGAAGTGGCTCCACAAAAAAACTATAATTTTGGAAAATGTAAATTAGCAACAGTCTCATTTGGTCATGGAGTTGCAACCACAGTTCTCCAGCTAGCAAAAGGTTATGCGGTAATATCAAATGGTGGTTATGATGTTAAACCAACATTAATTGATAAAAATGATAAAAAAAGTAAAAGATTGCTTAATAAGGGAGTTTCAGAACAAGTCGTTACAGTTTTAAGAAAAATAGTTAATACAGAAGAAGGCACTGCAAAATTTGCAAATGTTGCAAACTATGAAATTGGCGGCAAAACAGGAACTGCAGACCAGCCAAAAGATGGATTTTATTCTGAAGCAAAAATAAACACTTTTGCCTCAATATTTCCAACATCAAATCCACAATTTGTATTCATTGTAATGTTGGACACACCACAAAAAGCAAAAGATTATTATTATAAATATAGACATCGAAAAGGTGGTTGGAAGGGAACTTTATATAATACAGCAGGATGGACTTCGGTCGAGGTAGCAGGAAAAATAATGGATAAAATTGGGCCTATTTTAGCCACAAAATATCTAGAAATTAATTAATTATGTTCCTTGGTGATTATTTTCAAAATATTAAAGCTACCTATAAAAAATTTTTTTTTTCAGGAATTTCCTTTGATAGCGCTCAAGTAAAAAAAAATTATATTTTTTTTGCAATTAAAGGAAATAAAGTCGATGGTAATAATTTTATACCATCTGCAATTTCTAATGGTGCAAAAATAATCATTACTGAAAAAAAAATTAAAGGGTTAAAAAACGGTATTTTATTTATTCAATCAAATAATATAAGAAAATTATTAGCCGAAATATGTTTTAAAATTAATAAAAAAATTCCTGATAATATTATTGCAGTTACAGGAACTAATGGAAAATCATCTGTTGCAGATTTCTATTATCAAATATTAGATTTAAACAAAAAAAAAGTTGCCTCAATTGGAACTTTAGGAATTAAATCAAAAAAATTTAAAAAAGATTTATCAAATACTACAATAGATCCAATTCAATTGAGTATAATTTTAAGTAATCTAAAAAAGCAAAATATCAATAATGTTATTATGGAAGCTTCCAGTCATGGCTTAAGCCAAAATAGGTTGGATGGGCTATCTTTTAATACAGGAATATTTACAAATTTATCCCAAGATCATATGGATTATCACAATAATATTAAAGATTACTTAAAGGCTAAACTCTATTTATTTGAAAAATTAATTAAAAAAAATGGAAATATAATAACTGACGAAAAAATATCAGAATATAATCAGATAAAAAAAATAGCATCAAAAAAGAATTTAAATTTTTTTTCATTATTAGATGAAAAAAATAATTTTAAATTTCTATCTCATCAATTTGAAGGTGAGTCTCAATTATTAAGAATAAAATACAATAATTCTACATACAAAATTAAACTAAATTTAATAGGAAAAGTTCAATTAAAAAATATTTTAATGGCAACAATTGCAGCAATAAAAAGCAATATTAGTATTAAAGACATTCTTAAGGTTATACCAAGAATTAAATCTGTAAATGGAAGGTTTGAAAAAATTGGTAAAATTAAAAATAATTCTAAAGTAATTTTAGATTATGCGCATACACCTGATGCTTTAAAAACTTGTCTAAAAAATTTAAAAGAGCAATTTCCAGATCATAAAGTTTCTTTGGTGTTTGGGTGTGGGGGTAATAGAGATCAGAATAAAAGAGCTAAAATGGGTAAAATTGCAGACCTTTGTTCTGATAAAATCTATCTTACAGATGACAATCCAAGATCGGAGCAACCTAGCAAAATCAGAAAAGACATTAAAAAAGGGATAAAAAAGCAAAAAGTTTTTGAGTTCACAAGTAGAGCAAGAGCAATTTCAAAAGCAATAGACAATTTAAATATAGGAGAAATTTTACTAGTAGCTGGCAAAGGTCACGAAACAGTTCAGGAAATTGGTGAGAAAAAAATCTTTTTTTCAGATAAAAAAATTATTCTCAATGCAATAAAAATAAAAAATATAACTTTATCAAATAATTTGAAAGCAAATATAATTAATGAGCTTTCTGGTGAAAAAAAAATATCTCCAGCAGTTTCCTTAAAGTATGCAAGAATTAATTCTAAAGAAATAAAAAAAAATGATATTTTTTTTGCAATTAAAGGAAAAAAAAATAATGGCAATAAATTTGTAAGTGAGGCTTTTAATAAAAAAGCATCAGTTGCAATAGTAAATACAATTAATAAAAATAATAGTAGAAAAAATCAAGTAAGAGTAAATGATACTTTAAAATTTTTAACAAAAATCTCAAAAATTTACAGGCAAAATATAGATACCAAAATCATAGCTATTACAGGTAGTTGTGGAAAAACAACTTTAAAAGAATTATTAGGAAATTCATTAAAACAACTTTCAAAAGTAAGTATTTCTCCTAAGTCATATAATAATAAATATGGTGTTCCTTTAAGTCTATTTAACTTAAATCCAAAAGACAATTATGGAGTTTTAGAAATTGGAATGGATAAAAAAGGGGAAATTGATCATCTTTCTAAAATTGTTCAACCTGATGTGAGCGTAATTACGAATATTAGTTATGCGCATGTTAAGAATTTTAAAAGTATTAGCCAAATTGCATTGGCAAAAGCAGAAATAATTAATAATACAAAAAATAATGGTTTTATAATTCTAAATGCAGACGATAATTTTTTTAATATGCATAAAAAAATAGCTATTAAAAAAAACTTAAAAATTTTATCATTTGGAATTAGAAACAAAAATTCAAATATAAAACTTATCAATATTAAAAAAGAGGCTAAAAAATATAAAGCAACTATTAAAGTAAATAACATTAAAACCTATTTTTCATTAAAAAATGATTTTCAAAATAATATCTTAAATATTCTGTCTGCTCTGACAGTAATGAGTATCTATTTAGATATTTCCAAAATTGATAAAAATATTTTTTATAATTTTAAAACACCAGATGGTAGAGGAGATATTTCCAAAATTAGACACAAGAATAAACTCTTAAATTTGATAGACGAAAGTTATAATTCAAATCCATTATCGCTTAAATCAGCTATTCTCAACTTTGATAAAATTAAATCAAATAAATCAAAAAAATATTTATTATTAGGTGATATGTTAGAACTTGGGAAATACTCCAAAAAACTTCATCAATCTATTGGTAGAATAATTAATAGAACAAAGATCGATAAAGTCTTTGTTAAAGGACATAAAATTTTATTTACTTACAATTCAATTACAAAATTAAAAAGAGGTGGAATATTAAATAATAATTCTGAGATTATTAATTTGATTAAAAATGATTTAAATAATAATGATTATCTTATGGTAAAGGCTTCAAATGCTACAGGATTCAATATGATGATAAATAGTATGAAAGGTTTAAAATAAATGCTTTATCATTTTTTATTAAATTTTGTAGATACTTTTGGGTTTTTAAATGTATTTAAATATATAACTTTTAGAACAGGATTATCTTTATTTACTTCACTCATTATTGTTTTGTTAATAGGTGGACCTTTTATTAATTTTTTTTCTAATAGAAAAATTGTTAATCCTATTCGCAATGATGGTCCAGAAGATCATATAATCAAAAAAATTGGTACCCCAACTATGGGAGGAGTAATTATCTTATTTGGACTGTTAGTTGCAGTTCTATGTTGGGGGGACCTATCTAATATAAGTGTTATATTTTGCGTTTATATTACAATTTCATTTGGTTTACTTGGTGCATTTGATGATTATAAAAAAATACAACACGATAATTCGTCAGGGATTTCATCTAAATTTAAAATATTATCACAAATTATTTTAGCAATTTCAGGAATTAGTTTTTTTATATATTTTGTAGATTATCAAGAAATTACTAATTTATATTTCCCTTTTTTTAAAAACTTAATAATTAATCTTGGTTGGTTTTTTATTCCTTTCTCAGTATTTGTAATAGTTGGGTCATCTAATGCGGTAAATTTAACAGACGGATTAGACGGATTGGCTACTGTGCCTGTAATTCTAGTTGCAGGTTGTTTTGCATTTATAAGTTATGTAACTGGAAATATAGTTTTTTCTGACTATTTGCAGATACCTTATATTGAAGGTACGGGTGAAGTCTCAATTTTTTGTGGTGCTATAATTGGATCCTGTTTAGGTTTTTTATGGTTTAATGCGCCACCAGCAAAAATTTTTATGGGTGACACAGGTTCCCTAGCACTTGGTGGTTCTTTGGGAGCTGTAGGTATAATAACAAAACATGAAATTGTATTAGCAATAACAGGTGGACTATTTGTTCTTGAGGCTGTTTCAGTAATGGTTCAAGTTATTTCTTTCAAATTAACTGGAAAAAGAATTTTTAGAATGGCACCTATACATCATCATTTTGAAAAAAAAGGTTGGCCAGAGTCAACTGTTGTAATTAGGTTTTGGATTATTTCTATTATTCTAGCAATGATAGGTCTAGCTACTTTAAAACTAAGATAATGACAAAAAGTAAAAATATTTTTTTAGGAAAAAAAATATTAATTTATGGACTAGGTAAAAGTGGTATTTCTTCTTATAAATTTTTAAACAACAAAGCCAAAGTTTATTTGTTTGATGATAATTTAAAAAAAAAAATTAAGTGTAAATCAAATCAAAAACTAAAAGATATAAAAGAAGTATCTGAAATAAAATTTGATAAAATTATTATTAGTCCAGGTATAGATATTTCTAACTGTAGATTAGCTAACATCTTAAAAAAAAACCTCTCTAAAATTTTTACTGACCTGGACGTTTTTTACTCATTTTATAAAAATAAAAGTATTGCTATTACAGGAACTAACGGAAAATCAACTTCTGCACAAATTTTACATGAAGTTTTGATGGATCAAAAATATGACTCAAGATTAATTGGTAATATTGGCAATCCTGCTTTATCTGAGAAACAAATTACTAAAAAAACTGTATTTGTTATTGAGGCATCATCCTATCAATTAGATTACAGTAAAATATTTACTTCAAAATATGCACTAATACTTAATATTAGTCCTGACCATTTAGAAAGACACAAAAATTTAAAAAACTATGTTAATGCTAAATTCAAATTATTAAATTCTCAAACAAATAAATCTACTGCATTAGTAAAAGAAAATGATCCATTAATAAGTAAAGTTATTAAGAAAGGTAAATTTAAACAAAAAATTATCAAAGTAGACACCTTAAAAAATAATAAAATTTTTAATCAATTAAAAAATCAATATTTTTTATCTTTTGGAAACAAAGAAAATCTTTCTTTTATTTTGAAAATTTCAAAAATATTAAAATTAGATAATAAAAAATTATTTAGAACTTTAAATAATTTTAAAGGGTTAAAGTACCGGCAACAAATAATTTTTGAAAAAAAAAATCTAACTATAATAAACGACTCAAAGTCAACTAGCTTTGCATCCTCAGAAAATTTGCTTAAAAGTTTTAATAAAGTTTATTGGATTTTAGGTGGTATTCCTAAAAAGAATGATAAATTTAAATTAACGAAAAAAAATTGTGAAAATTTTAAGGCTTTTATATTTGGTAATAATTATAAAGAATTCAAAAAGCATTTAAAAAATAAAATGTTTGTTACAAACTTTGTAAACTTAAAAGATGTATTGAAAAAAATATTATTAGCTATTGAAAAAGAAAAATTACAAAAAAATATAATATTTTTTAGCCCAGCTGGTGCATCATTTGATAGTTTTAAAAATTTTGAAGATAGAGGTCTTTATTTTAATAAACTAGTTAAAAAAATAATTAATGATAAACGATAACTTTTTATATAAATTTTATTATCAATGGTGGAAAAATATAGATAAATCAATTTTCTTTCTTATAACTCTTTTATTTGCGATTGGGTTATTTTTTTCTCTAGTCTCGACTTCATTAATTGCCTCAGATAAATTAGATACAAACAGTTATTTCTTTTTTTTTAAACACTTAATTTATATTTGTATTGGAATATTTATTATTTTTGTTTTTTCTTCAATTAGTACTGACCAATTATTCAAATATTCGATAATTCTTTTTTTTGTTTCATTAACTTCATTATTTTTGGTTCCAATAATTGGTGCTGAAGTTAAGGGGTCAAAAAGATGGATAGATTTATTTTTTTTACCAAGATTTCAACCAATTGAAATACTAAAACCATTTTTAATTATAATATTAGCTACCATTCTTTGTAACAAAAATATTTCCAATCTCTATTTTAAATATTTAATATCAATCTTTATAGTCTCTATAGTTTCTTTACTTTTAATTATACAACCAGATATCGGTCAAACTTTGCTAGTGATATTTTCTTGGGCTATTTTAATTTTTACCTCAGGTATTAATATTTTTTTTCTTTTAGGTTTTTCTTTGTTTGCATTAAGTTTTTTGATTTACTTGATCATTTATATTCCCAGGTTTGACTATATTCAAAGCAGAATACTTTCTTTTTTTGATAGAGATGCTGGTACTCATAATTTTCAATCTGAAAAAGCAATTGAGTCAATTACTAGTGGTGGTTTTTTTGGAAAAGGAATTGGAGAAGGTGTATTAAAAAATAGAGTTCCAGAAGCACATACTGATTACATTATATCGGTAATTTCAGAGGAGTTTGGTGTTGTTGCCATAATATTAATATTATTATTGTTTTTAGTATTTATTTATATGGTTTTTAAAAAAATTAATTTTGAAAAAAGTGAAAAAATAAAATTAGCCTTAATTGGCTGTATTAGCTTAATTTTAATGCAGGCTACAATTCATATAGGAGTAAATATTAGATTATTTCCAACTACAGGAATGACATTACCATTTTTAAGTTATGGTGGCTCCTCAATTGTAAGTGTTTCAATATTATCAGGAATAATTTTAAATTTGACTAAGAGAAAAATAAATTATTAGAAATGAAAAAAAAAATTTTAATTTCTACAGGTGGATCTGGTGGACATGTAATGCCAGCAATTACGATTTATGATCATTTAAAAAGTCATTATGAGGTTATGATTTCTACTGATCTGAGAGGTTTTAAATATTTAGATAGTGAAAAATATAAAACTTTTTTAATTGATACTCCTAGGTTAAATAGATTAATTTTAATGCCATTTTCAATTTTTGTTGTATTTTTTTTAACTTTAAAATCTTTATTTTTGTTTAAAAGAGAAAAAATTAATATGTTGATTTCTACAGGGGGCTACATGTCTTTACCACTTTGCTTAGCTGCTAAAATATTAAAAATCAAAATTTTGTTATTAGAACCTAATATGATTATCGGAAGAGCAAATAAGCTTTTCTTAAATTTTTGCGAAAAGATAATATGTTATGATAGTAATATTATTAATTTCCCAAAAAAATTTGTAAATAAGCTGATTGTACTTTCTCCACTTTTAAGGAAAAAATATTATGAAAGAAATAATAATTTAAAGAAAGATAAAAAATTTACTGTAATTGTTATAGGCGGAAGTCAAGGGGCGAAAATATTTGATGAATTATTACATCAGACCTTTATAAAAATTTCAAAAATAAGACCACTAAAAATAATTCATCAAACAAATGAAACAAATATTAATTTTCTTAAAAAACTTTATTTAACAAATGAGATTGAAAATATTGTTTTTAAATTTGATCAAAATTTAGATAAATTATTAAATCAAGCAGATTTATGTATAACAAGAGCTGGTGCATCTAGTTTAGCTGAAATTGCAAGTTTTAATATACCTTTCATAGCCATTCCTTTGCCCACTTCCAAAGATGACCATCAGCTTCAAAATGCTAAATATTATGAAAAAAAAAATTGTTGCTGGATAATTGATCAAACTAATTTTGACCAACTTAAATTTGAAAACTTAATGTTGGATATTTTAAAAGATGATGATGATTTTATAATGAAAAAAAATAACCTAGAAAATTTAAATTATGAAAATACATGGAATAATGTTAATCAAAATTTACTAAAAATAATAAATGAAAATTAAATTAGCTAAATCTGAAATAATTCACTTTGTTGGTATTGGTGGCATAGGCATGAGTGGCTTGTCTTTGATAATGAAAGGTAAAGGCTTTAAAGTTCAGGGTAGTGATATTTCTAGCAATAAAAATATTGAAAGATTAAAAAAAGAAAAAATTAAGATTTCAATTGGCCACAAAAAGCAAAATATAAATAAAGCAACTATTGTAGTTGTTTCATCTGCAATAAAAAAAAATAATCCAGAATTAATTGAAGCTAAAAAAAAACAGTTACCAGTTTATAAAAGAGGGGAAATGTTGGCACATATAGTGTCTTTAACTAAAAATATTGTAGTTGTAGGTTCACATGGTAAAACGACCACAACTTCATTAATAGCTTCAATTTTTCAAGAGACCAAAATAGATCCAACTATAATTAATGGTGGTGTGATTAACTCTATAAATAATTCAGCAAAATTAGGTAAAAGTGATTGGTCTATTTTGGAAGCAGATGAGTCTGATGGCAGTTTTGTTTATATTCCTCCAACCTATTCAATAATTACAAATATAGATAGAGAACATATGGATTTTTATAGTTCCATGAAAGAGCTTAATGAATATTTTATTAAATTTGTAAATAAAGTTCCATCTTTTGGAAAATCTTTTATTTGTTTAGATGATAACAACAATAAAAGTTTAATTAAAAATTTAAAAAATAAGAATTTTTACACTTACGGTTTAGACCCAAAATCAAATTTTTGTATT
>Ga0257121_1001982_pt1 | contig 14912 bp, 21 predicted proteins | sample SI106_100metaG_FD_190180 | JGI IMG/M metagenome (GOLD analysis project Ga0257121, IMG submission 190180) | Marine microbial communities from Saanich Inlet, British Columbia, Canada - SI106_100 | ecosystem: Environmental > Aquatic > Marine > Inlet | place: Canada: British Columbia | collected... | reverse complement strand
ACAAATCTATTGTAAACACTTGCATTAATTGCCATATTAGTATGTGCCCAGGGCCTTTAGAGAGAATTGATAATTTGATTCTTAAGTAATATGAGAAGAGAATAACTCTTGAATAAATAAAACCCACTCAATTGAGTGGGTTTATTTTTAGTCGGCAAACAGTTTATTCTAATCTTAAGTAATCTTTTATTATTTGATCCATTATTTTTTTTGTAAAGTTATATAGTTATAATTTTACAAAAGTCTCCACTAAGGTATGACAGGTTTACAACTCTATGCTTTAAGTATATTATTTGAAATAAACCTGATAAAATTCCAATCTATAGTCTAGTGCTTGAAAATTATTCTCAATTATTAGAATATCATTAGAACCAATTCCTTCAAACATTTTTAGCATTGGTAAAATATAGTTGTGTAATTGATTATGAGCCTCTCCCTTCATGCTGCAGCTTTTAATAATTAGGTTGAACTCTTTTTTAAGTTCTAAATTAACTGTATTATATACTTCTATCTTTTCAGTTTTTGAAAGTGAATCTATATTTTGTTTTCTAAATGCTAAAATTACTTCCTGCATACTGTGCATTCCATTTGTTGTTTCTATATTAGCATTCCATGCTACTCCATTGTCTAATTTCACATCATCAAGTAGTTTGCTTTCTTGTGTATTACAGGCACCAAATGTCAGGGCTATTATTAGTATCTTAATTATCTTATTCATGTTTTATTATTTAAAAATTATATTTTAGTTTTATATAAGCCATATCATTTTCGTCATATTGACCAAATTGTCCTTTTTCCCCATTGAAGATGTTGTATCCAGTTTCAAGAGTTACTCCATCATATGGGAAGTAAAACCCTCTTATTCTGATAAAAGAATCCTCATTGTTAAGTCCAAAATAACCAAACAGTTCAATCCTAGCTTGTTCTCTGAGTATTGATTTGTTTATCATTAAAGTCACCATATCATCTACTTCATCATACATTATATCTTCAGTGTAATCAATTATTACTTTTTGAATAAATTGCCCGCTTACCCTGTATTCCCCTATGTTTTTATCTACACCAATAACATAGTTATAGTAATTTTTTTCTACTAATGATTCAATAGCAATAGGGGAGCTAGTTTGAAATTGTTTTCCTTTATAATAAGCAGCTTCACCTCTTACTATCATATCGTTTATTTCTGTGCTAAAACTCCCTCCAGAGACTGTAAGCCTATGATGTTGAGGAGATATATTTATTACTGAGATTAGCATTGTTTCTTGGTCTAATTCTTTTGATACATGTAAACTAGGGTCATCATCCCAAGTATAAGCTGCAATTAGTTCTAACTCAATATTAGATGTGCTTTTATGGTATTTTGCAAAATATTCTCCATTCCCTAAATTATTAACAACTGATTTATTGCTATAATCAAATGTGGGCTGAATAGGCAGTTCCATATTAGGCTTCCAAATTGAATTATCATCAGGAGAAATAGTAGCTGTAAAAGTAGGTATGTATACAAGTTCAATGTCATAATCATTTGCTGTGTATATATTTGCTTTTATAGCCGTAACTCCAATCCTAATTTCATCAAAATCTCGCAATAGAAATTCAGATAAATTTTTAGGACTAACAATATCGGTTATAAAAACACCATCAGCTTGTCCCCAGATAATTTGTTGTTTACCAATTCTCAGGTCAATATTATTTGTAGTGAAATCCATATACAATTCTCTAATATCAAATTTATTTTTATTATCAGAGTATTGATAAAGGTAAGGGTTAGCAAATAGACTAGCATTACCTTTGTTGTAAGAAAGCTTAAGGTCTAAAGTGTTCTGATTTATTACAAAGTCATAATTATCGTTTAGTAGTACTCCTTGGTAGGTTCTAATATATCCATTTAAGTCTAATGTAGTTTGAGCTGTAGTATCTTTACTTACTGTAATTAATGCAGTAAGTATAAGGAGGAAATTTAGTTTTTTCATTTTATTAATATTAATTTACTGTTAGAAATTGCTTCTACAGCATGTATTTCATTCTTTTTGAATTGTACTATATCCATTGAACATAGTAAATGGGTTTTTTCTTTAATTTTAAATAGGATTTCACCCTCTAGGACTAAAACAGAAGCGTCAGTATTTGAGATATGTTTCTTTAATTCATCTCCTTTACTAATTGATATTAGGATTATATCTCCAGTTTCATTACTTACTATCTTTTTTGTTTTAATCCCTTCATAGGGTAGGTGTTTAAGAATTTCTTTTGTTATCATAGTCCTTTTGTCATTGTTCTTTGGTTGAATTTACTTTCTGAGATACCTTCCTCAACTACAATATTTTTAAATGAAATTATAGTTTTGTGATTGTCTTGGATATTGTACATTTCCTGTTCTTTTATTACCCAATATTTTTTGATGTTTAATGATTTTGTAATTGTTAATGTTTTTAATAATTCTTCATCCTCATCATAGAATTCTACTTTTAAAGGAATTAATTTTTCCTTAGAAATCCAGATGATTCTTTTGGAATATTGTTCTTCTAATTTTGGTATAGATTGTATCACCCATACTTCTTCTCCATTAAAAGTTTCAGTTCTTAAAAAAGATTGAACATCTCTATTTGGATTTCTTTTCTCCATATCTTCATAAGTAAAGTCTGATCCCATAAATTCATTATCTTTACTTGAAGATGAGATTCTTTTAACTTTTTTTAGAGCTGGGAGATACAGCCATTGGTCATCACTTTTTCCTTCTTCACTGTACGACCAATTCATGAAAGAGGTATTTTTCACATCAGCAGGAGAGGTGAAGAACATAATTTGTTTTTCAGTACTTCCTAAATCAATAAAGAATTGATGAAGTACTCTGGTTCTTTCACTTCCTTTCTTGTTAATCAAAGTCATAGTCATGTCACTTTCTCCATTTTTTGGAGTTGATCTATTATAGACTTGATTTGCAATATCTGTTGCGTTTTGTGCCGTTATATTCCCAACAAAAATTGTAAGGAATAGTACTGAGATTACTTTTAACTTTTTCATAATTATTTATTTGTTGTTGTTATTAAAAAATAGATTTGTTGTATATAGAATTACAAACATTACTGTAATAGTTGCTAGGAATGATGTAAGCATATTTAATGATACAATTGCTCCTAATGATATGTTTGGCTTAAAAGCTGAAAGAGTAAGAACTAAGAACCCTAATATTACCACAACTGCATTAAATGAAATAGCTCTCCCTGAATGTGACATTGTTTCAGCTATAGTTAAAGCTTTATCTTTTGTTTCTATTGCATTTAGTTTATATCTGTCAATAAAATGAACTGCATAATCAATTCCAATTCCAATTCCAATACTGGAGATAAGTGCTGTAGTAGTTTGTAGAGGAATATTTAACCATCCTAAAATCCCGAAAGAGATTACAGTGGTTATAAAAATTGGAATTGTACCCAAAAGACCAATTTTAAAACTCCTGAACATTAGAGATAGAAGTAGTATAACGATTATAAAAGAGTAAGCTAAACTTTTAATTTGACCTACTAATACAAGATCATTAAATACCAGAACTTTGTAGCCACTACCAGCAAAATTGATATCTATTCCCAGATTCTTCATTTCGTTTCTATATAATTCTATAGATGAAATAATTGCATTTAACCCTTCTGAATGATCACTTTTTAATTGAAATTGCAAGTTTGCAGTTCTAAAATCATCACTTACTACTTCCCATAATTTATCAGAACCTCCACTCATTTCATATAACAGAAAATATTGAGCAATTAAATCTTTATCTTCTGGGACTTTAAAATGAATTTGCTTATTTTCATTGAGTACTTTATTCATTCTTTTAATAAAGTCAACTACTGAAAAAGAACCTCCTACATCTTCATGATTTAAAGCTACTTCAGTTGAGATTTTATCCATTAATTCTAGTACTTCAGGGTTTTTGAATATACCTTCTTCATCTGATTCAAGTATTACATTTACTGTTGTAGTTCCTAGAAATTTTTCATTTACAAAATCATCAGTAATAACTAGAGGATTGTCATCTGGAAACTGAGCAATCATACTTGAATTAATCCAAACTTTTGAGATTCCAAATCCGAAAAATAGAAGGATAGCTATAGTAGTAATTATTACTTTTTTTCTATGTTTTACAATGCTGATTGCAAATACTTTAGAGTAATTAGAGAAAACATCTTTTTTACCTTCTTTTTGTAATGCTTTAGGAAGACCTAAGATATTAGTTGCAGCTGGAATAAAAATTAATGAAAAGAACATTGCTAGCATTACGCCATAAGCTGTAAAAGCTCCAAAATATTGAATTGGTATAATATCAGAAGTTAATAAAGATAAAAACCCAACTGCTGTAGTTACTGATGTCATTGCAACAGGAGAGAACATCTCTTGATTCATATTTACAATCAATTTTTCTTTACTCCAATCTGGATGTTTTCTGATTTGTAATTGTAAATGTGAGAACATGTGAATTGCATCAGCAACACCAATTGCGATAAGCATTACAGGAATTAATGAACTTGGTCCGTAAATGGCTATGTCCAGTCCAAGCATCATTCCAAATGTCCAAATTGAAGAGAATATTACAACCATAAAAGAAATCATAGTTGCTTTAAAGCTTCTTAGTACTATATAAAGAACAATAAGAATAAGTAATAAAACTATTGGAAACATAGTTTGCATATCCTTTGGCATTAAAACTGTCATTGTTCCTTCAATAATTGGTTGTCCGGCAACATGTATAACTATTCCGTCCTCCTCATATTTTTCTGTAATTTCAATGATTTCAGCATAAAGTTCTTCTGAAAAACTATTGTCCTTTATTTTAGTAAAAATTATAGTTGATTTTTCATCTTCTGAAACAAGTCGTTTATGTACCATTTCGTTAGTAACGACACTATTTCTTATTTCTACAAATCCCTCTTTATTTTTTGGTATTCGTTTAAAAAACTCTTCAATTTCAAGCCCTTCTTCTGATCCTTTAATATTGTCAGCAGTATAAAGAGATAAGACATCTTCTTTATTTTCAATTACTTCTAGTTTCTGAATTTCTTTTGTTAAAGTTTTAATCTTTTTAAAAGTTTCTTCATTATAAATCCCTTTTTCATTATTGATTGCAATCATTATTGCATCTCTAATATCAAACATTTCTTCAGCTTTATCGCTATAAATAAATGCAGGATGATCTTTAGGCATGTATGCTTCAAGATTTGTTTCAATATTAAAATGAGTTTTAATAAGAAATAAGTTAAATATTGTCCCTAATATTATAAAGAACAATACCTTTTTACTATGATTTAATATAAATTGAGTTAGTTTTTTCATGTTATAAATAGATTATTTTAATTTTTATTTCTTTGTTTTCAGTTAGTTTAAACTTGGTTTTTTTAAAGCTTGGCAGATTTAATAAATTAATTTTAGTTAAATTTGAAAAACCAATACCTTCAATTGGTAAAATCCAACCTTTTTTTATTTTCCCATCAGAATCTTCATCATGTAGGATGTTTACTGCATACTCACCTTCTGGTAGGTTTTTAAATGTTGTTTTAGAAGAATTATTTGTTATAGTACTTATTGTTTGTTTGTAGTATTTTTCATAGTGTTCATCAGGAATACTATTATTTGTGTTGTATAGACTAAATTGAACAACTCCATTGTTATTGTGTAAATCTGTTACTTCTATTGTTAAAGTAGTTCTGCCCTGACTGTATGTTGTTACAGATGTTAAAAACAGTAGTATTAATATAATTGTATGTCTATTCATGGTTAGTAATCGCTAACTTATTAGTGTAAATTTTTTTTACTGTTTCTTTATTAATTTTTCAATTGTGTTCCAGAGTACTTTCCCCTCATTGGTTAAATCAGAATTAAAATCAGTTAATTTCCACTTTAAAACTGTTAAACGCATGCTACCCATTATTATGGTTGCTAATTGCTCTGATGATATATCTACTCTAATTTCCCCTTTCTTCTTTCCTTCATCAATAATTCCTACAAGCATTTTATTTTTTTGCTTCATTATTTTGGCAACAACATCTGATAGAATACTATTGTATTGGAAACTAGTTTCTGAAAAGATAACCATTATTACGGCTGGATTTTCTTGAAAATGATTGAATTGGAATTTTATAATTGACTCTATTTTTACTAATGAGGGTTGTCCTGAATTTACGATTGTAATTAACCCCTTACTTAAAATATCTTTGTAAAAAAGTAATACTGACTTTAAAATTGCTGTTTTATCTTTAAAGTGCCTGTACAATGAGGGTTGTGTAAAAGACATTTTTTCTGCTAGATTCCTAATTGTAAGATTCTGTATACCCTTTAACCCTATCAAATCTTTTGAAGCTTCTATAATTTCTATTTGCCTTTTGCTGAAATTCATGCTGCAAATATATATAAGTTAGCAAACACTAACCTAATTTTTTTAAGTTTATTTTATTTTGCTTATTGCTAGATAGTTGTAAGTGTTTGTGGTGAATAATTTTTATTATAACTTGATGCCTGTAAGAAAAAAAACTTCTATTTTTGGCTTGAAAATTTTGTAAAATGGAAAGAAAACAATTAATAACAGATAATTTTTCATTTCTCTTTGAAGATAGTTTAATTAATGAGTTGAATGATATTGGTAAGATTAAAAAAGTATCTCAGGGAGAGTATTTAATGGATATTGGGCAAGAGATGACTTTTATGCCTTTGCTAATTTCAGGAGCAATTAAAGTGTTTAGAACAGATGAAGAAGGTGATGAGTATATTCTTTATTTTATAGAAGGAGGTGATACTTGTGCAATGACATTAAATTGTTGTATGAGAGGAGCTAAAAGTGAAATAAAAGCTGTTGCTGAAGTAGATACAATGCTCTTACTTGTGCCAATTTCTAAAATGGAAGATTGGTTGCATTATAAAAGTTGGAGAATATTTGTATTTGGCTCATATAACAATAGAATGAAAGAAATGCTAGAAGCTATAGACTCTCTTGCTTTTATAAATATGAATGAAAGAGTGTTGAAATATCTAAAAGATAAGGTTGTGATAAATAAAGATGAAATATTAACTATTACTCATAATATTATATCTGATGAGTTAAATACTTCTAGAGTGGTTATTAGTAGAATTCTAAAAAAATTAGAGAAAGATGGTGAGTTGCAACTCCTTAGAAACCAAATCAAAATTCTAAGACTCTAATTTAAATTTCCTGTGTAACATTTGTTACATTATTTTATTTTTTTATCTTTTTATTTGCACTATTAAATACTAAAAAACATAAGGTGATTAAAAAAGGAACTAAATTATTTAGCATAAAAAAAGGAAGGTGTCCTTATTGTCATGAGGGGGCGTTTTTTGTTTCTCATTCGTATAATTTTAAAAAAATAGGAGATATTCATAATGATTGTCAAGTTTGCAATAATACCTTTCACCCTGAACCTGGTTTTTATTTTGGATCTATGTATATTTCATATGCATTAGGAACTGCATATTTTGTTTCTATACTGGTTGCTTTCTATCTTCTAAAGATAGAAATAGAATTTTTAAGTAAAATCATTATTATTTCAGTAGGTTGGTTGTTTCTATCTCCTAAAATGTACTCACTTTCAAAAATAATTTGGGCAAACATCTTTATGCATTATAAAAGTAATAATAATTTAAATAAATAAAAGAATGGTAAAAGTACTAAACAAAGAATCGTTTAAAGAAAGGATTCATGATATTGAAGAAACAAATGGTGATTGGAATTTTAAAGGTGATAAACCATGTATAATTGATTTTTATGCAGATTGGTGTCAACCTTGTAAAATGCTTGCTCCAATTTTAGAGGATATTGCGAATGAATATGAAGGAAAAATTGATGTTTATAAAGTCAATACTGAATCTGAACAAGAGCTTTCATCTTCATTTGGGATAAGAAGTATTCCTTCTCTTCTCTTTGTTCCTATGGGAGATTCACCTCAAATGGCTGCTGGTATGTTGGACAAAAAAGCGTTAAAAAGTGTAATAACAGATGTATTAAAAATTAAATAGAATGTCAATATTAAATAAAATATTTGGAATTAAAACAACTGATTATAATCAGTTGATGAAAGATGGAGCAATCGTAATTGATGTAAGAACCCTAGGAGAGTTTAATTCTGGACACATAAATGGGTCAACTAATGTCCCTTTAGATAAGATTAAATCCAAGATTAAAAAAATTGAAAATTTAAAGAAACCAGTAATTTTCTGTTGTGCATCAGGAATGAGAAGTGGTCAAGCAAATTCTATTGCAAAATCAAGAGGTATTAATGCTTTTAATGGTGGCGGTTGGAGTGCTTTAAATAGAAAATTAAATAAGTAATGTCTAAAAAAATAATCATGATAATAGTTGGAACGATTATAGGTGGAATAGCAGGTTATTTTTACTGGAAATATATTGGTTGTTCATCAGGTAGCTGTGCAATAACATCAGTATGGTATAAAAGTACTCTTTATGGTATGTTTATGGGAGGTATGATTTTTGATGTGATTAGAGATTTTATAAAATAGAATATATTAAAATGATAAAAAAAATAATTTATAGTATTGTAAGTTTAGTATTGGTTTCCTGTTCTTCTGATTCTGTTGAAGCACAAGTAATTCATAATGTTAGTGTAGTGGAATTTGATAAACTAATTAAATCTGATGAAGGAATTGTTTTGGATGTTAGAACTATTGATGAGGTAAATGAAGGGCATATTAAAGATGCAACAAATATTGATTTTTATGCGTCTGATTTTACTGCTAAATTGGACCTGATAAGAAAAGATGTGCCTATTTATGTATATTGTAGGAGTGGAGGTAGAAGCTCTAAAACTGTTGCAATTATGCAGGGCTTAGGTTTTAAAAAAGTATATAATCTTTTAGGTGGTTTTGGTGCGTGGAAGTTAGATGGGTTTAAAGTAGTTGTTACTAAAGAGCCTGTTCTTAAAAAGCAAAAAACAATTTCAATTATTGAATTTTCTGATATCATACAAAGTAATGATATTGTATTAGTTGATTTTAGTACACAATGGTGTGTTCCGTGTAAAAAAATGAAGCCAGTTATTGAAGAAATAAGAAAAGAAAATAGGGATGTAAAAGTTGTTTTTATTGATGCTGATGTTAATAAGGAATTAGTAAAGAAATATAAGATAAGAGGCGTTCCCGTTTTTATTGTGTTTAAAGGAGGTAAGGAAGAATTTAGACATGTTGGAATGATTGAAAAATTTGAATTATTAAACAAAATAAAATAGTGTTGAGAATGTTTTTAGTAGTTCTTCTTAGTTCATTTTTCTTTTCTTCATGTAGTGATAATGATAATATTGTTACTGTTGAAGATGTTCAGAATTTAGAATTAATAGTACAGAATTCACAAATTACTTTAGGTAAAAATTTAATGCATCAGATTAATAATTTTGGAACAGCTGCATCATTAGATTTCTGCAATGTAAATGCGGTATCACTTTTAGATAGTGTGTCAAAATCATTTGATGTTAATATTAAAAGAGTTTCTGATCTAAATCGAAATGAGAATAATCTAGCAAATACAGATGAATTATCTTATATCCTTCAGTGTAAGGAGCTTTTGAATTCAGGTAAAAAGCTAGCGCCTTTAATTGAAAAGAAAAATAATCATTTGAAAGCTTATTTTCCAATTACTACTAATAATATGTGTTTGCAATGTCACGGTAAAAATATTGAACCAACAATTTCTCATAAATTAGATTCCCTTTACCCATTAGATAAGGCTATTGGTTATGACATAAATCAAATAAGAGGCATTTGGGTAATCAAATATTAAAAATTAAATAATGAATATACAAGAATTAATAAACGATAACAACACAACGATTGTTGATGTAAGAACAGAAGATGAATTTGCTGAAGGAAATGTAAATGGTTCTATTAACATTCCATTGCATGAAGTAGTGGATAGAATGGAAGAACTAAAAGAAATGCAGCCTTTAGTTTTGTGTTGCCTTTCGGGTGGAAGAAGCGGACAAGCAACTGCTTTTTTACAAGCACAAGGTTGTGACAATGTACATAATGGTGGTGGTTGGGAAATGGTGAAAGCACAAAAAGCATAATAAATTGGAAACCTTAACTCTATATGGTTTACTTGGTGCATTAGTTATTGGTATTGTGCTAGGGTTAACAGGGGGTGGAGGTTCTATTTTAACTGTTCCTATTTTGGTGTATCTTTTAAGTGTTAATCCTGTTACAGCAACTGCTTATTCTTTGTTTGTAGTAGGAACAACAGCATTGTTTGGTACACTTAGAAACGCACAAAAAGGAATGATAGAGTACAAAACAGGAATTGTATTTGCAGTTCCTGCTTTTATTGCGGTTTTCCTTACCAGAAAATTTATTATCCCTGCCTTACCGGATGTTATTTTTACGTTTAATGAATTTGTGTTTACAAAGGATTTAGCAGTAATGATATTTTTTGCTTTTATCATGTTGATGGCTTCAGTTTCCATGATTAGAACAAGGATAGAAGTAGCCGTAAAAGAAGGTGAAAATTTTAACTATCCTTTAATAATTATTGAAGGGTTTTTAGTGGGAATTTTAACGGGATTGGTTGGTGCAGGAGGTGGGTTTTTAATCATTCCTGCTTTGGTGTTATTTGCTAATTTACCAATGAAAAGAGCGGTAGCAACTTCCTTAATGATTATTGCAATAAAATCATTAATTGGTTTTTTAGGGGATGTAGGTAATATCCAAATTGATTGGGAATTTCTGTTATTATTCACAGCATTGTCAGTTGTTGGAATTATTTTAGGAATTTACTTGAATAATTTTATAGATGGAAAAAAAATAAAAAAAGCCTTTGGCTGGTTTGTACTATCCATGGCAATTTATATTATAATTAAAGAATTAATAATTTAAAATGAAAGTAGAACAATTATACACAGGATGTTTGTCGCAAGGTGCTTATTATATTGAAAGTAATGGTGAAGCAGCAGTTATCGACCCTTTACGAGAAGTAGGTACATATATAAGTATGGCTGCTAAAAGAGGTGCGAAAATTAAATATGTTTTTGAAACCCATTTTCATGCCGACTTTGTAAGTGGACACTTAACATTGGCTCAGCAAACAGGAGCAACTATTGTGTTTGGGCCAACTGCAAATACTAATTTTGAATCTTTGGTGGCTGAGGACGATCAAGAGTTTAAAGTAGGAAATGTTACTGTAAAATTATTGCACACTCCAGGGCATACTATGGAAAGCTCCTCTTACTTATTGTTGGATGAAAACGGAAAAGAAGTTGCTTTATTTTCAGGTGATACTTTATTTTTGGGTGATGTAGGTAGGCCTGATTTAGCACAGAAATCAACAATGACGCAAGAGGATTTAGCAGGAATTCTATATGATAGTTTAAGAAATAAAATAATGACTTTGCCTGATGATGTAGTTGTATATCCTGGGCATGGAGCTGGTTCGGCTTGTGGTAAAAATATGAGCAAGGAAACAATTGGTTCTATTGGGCATGAAAAAGCGACTAACTATGCTTTGCGTGCGGATATGACTAAGCAAGAATTTGTACAAGAAGTAACGGAGGGTATTTTACCTCCACCGGCTTATTTCCCTGATAATGTACGCTTAAACAAGCAAGGGTACAATCCTGAAAATGATAATATTGCTAAGGCAAATATTTCCCTTTCGGTTGAGGAATTTAAAGCAAAGTCAGTGCTAGAAGGGGTTATTGTTTTAGATGTAAGAGATGCTGCTGATTTTGTAAATGGATTTATACCAAACTCTATTTTTATTGGAATTGATGGGGATTTTGCCCCTTGGGTAGGAACGATTATTAAGAAGGTAGAAACTCCAATTTTATTGGTGTGTGATAAGGATAGGTTGGAAGAAGTTGCTATCCGTTTATCTCGTGTAGGTTTTGATAATGTTTTGGGGCATTTAAAGGGGGAAATTAAGGCTTGGGAACAAAATACAGGTGAATTGCATATAATTAATTCTATCTCACCTAATAAATTTGAAAGTATTTATTCTGAAAATATCGAGATTAGGGTAGTAGATGTTAGAAAATCATCTGAATATTTATCAGAACATATGATGGGTGCTGTGAATACTCCTTTATCAATTCTAGATGAAGATAGTTCTAAAATTATTATGGGTAATGAAAATTATATTCATTGTGCTGGTGGTTATAGGTCAGTAATTGCATGTTCAATATTAATGAAGAACGGTAAAAGTAATATTACAAATATTGAAGGTGGATTTGGAGCTATGAAAGAACTAAATATAAACTTTTCTGATTTTGTATGTCCATCAACTTTATAATTATGGAAAAAGAACATTGGGAAAAAATATATGCAACAAAAGGAATGCAAGCGGTCAGCTGGTTTCGGAATACCCATAAAACTTTATTGGATTTTCTAAAGCAATTTAAAGAAGGCTTTAATGTTGTAGATTCTTTCAAATAAAACTATATTATAACTTTTAAAACTACTAAAAAATTCACTTTTTCAGTGTTGTTTAAAAATAGAATTCGCCAAAAAACCAATCTAGATTATAAAGAAAATATTAATTTTACCAAATGAAATTAAGAATTGTAGTAGTATTTTTTTTTTTGTTACAAATGGATTTTCTCAGAACTGGGAAACTAATTTTGAGGTATCAAAAGATAGAGCAGAAAATGAAGATAAAATTATTGTAATGGTTTTTCAAGGGTCAGATTGGTGTGTTCCTTGTATGAAGTTAGATAGAGAGATTTGGATTTCAGAAGAGTTTATAAAATATTCTGATGAAAATCTTATTATGTTAAAAGTAGATTTCCCTAAAAAGAGGAAGAATACTTTGACTAAAGTACAGCAAGAACATAATAATGAATTAGCTGAAAAATATAATACAGCTGGCTATTTTCCTTTTATTGTGATTTTGGATAATAATGGTAATGTTATTGGAACAACATCTTATAAAAAATTAAGTCCTAAAAAATATATTGAGATTATTGAATCATTTCAATCATAATTTAATGAGAAATATTTTTTTTATTTTTTTATTTTTTGGAGTCCTAACTGTTAATTCTCAAAATAATTTTACTGAAAAGTTAATGTTGATGGGCAATCAATTTGAAATAACAGTAGTTGCTGAGAATAAAGACAGTGCTAGTATGTTAATTGGATTAGCCGTAGAGGAAATTAAACGAATTGAATCTTTAATATCCTCATGGGATAAGTTATCTCAAACCTCATTAATAAATAGAAACGCAGGATTATTTCCTGTAAAAGTAGATTTAGAGTTGTACAACTTAATTAGTCGTTCTATCGCAGTATCTCAATTGACTGATGGTGCTTTTGATATTTCATTTGCTTCTATGGAGGGTGTTTGGGTTTTTGATGGCACTATGACTGCCTTTCCTTTAAAAAGTGAAATTGAAAAATTTCTTAGTTTCGTAGGGTATGAGAATATAGTTTTAGATGATGAAAATCATACTGTTTTCTTAAAAAATAAAGGAATGAAAATTTCTTTTGGAGGAATAGGGAAAGGTTATGCAGCATATAAAGCAAAAAAAGTTTTAGTTGATAATAAGGTTGTTTCAGGGATAATTAATGCATCCGGCGACTTAAGTATTTGGGGAAAACAAGCTACTGGAGAACCTTGGAAAGTTGCTATTACTAATCCATTTAATAAAGAAGGTATATTTGCAGTTTTACCTTTTTCAGAAGGTTCAATTGTAACTTCAGGTAATTATGAGAAGTTTACTGTAATTAATGGACAAAAGTATTCTCATATAATTAATCCAAAAACAGGAATTCCAGCACAAGGCATTGCAAGTGTAACAATTTTCTCTATGAATGCAGAGTTAGCAGATGCCTTAGCGACAGCAGTTTTTGTGATGGGTAAAGAAGTTGGGCTAGATAGAGTAAATCAGTTACATGATACTGAATGTGTGATTATTGATATAGATGGAGGTATTATTACCTCAAATAATATAAAAATTAGTAAACAATGAAATTAAGTTACTTATTACTTTTTCTTACTGTTACAACATTAACTTCATGTGTTGTTGTAAAAGAATATGAAATGGTAAATTTAAATGACCCTGATATGATTTTAGGTGATAAGTCAATAGAGCGAAATATAACTACCGTTCATTCTTACAGAGAAGCTGCAGTTGGTGCAAATGGTGGAAAAACTGGTGGGGGTTGTGGTTGTAATTAAAATTTTAAATATGAAAAAAATAATTTTAATATTTACTTTAGTCTTAATAGTTTTAAACTCTTATGCTCAAGATAATACATATAAGAAAAGGGTTTTAGAGTCAATTGAAATTGATATGATATCGAGTTTGTACAATCAGGCAGGAGACAGTGCAGCTGTTTGTGGAGGATTGGGCACTGAAGAATTACAAGATGCTACTGCAACTATTATCATCTCAGTCCCTTTAAAAGATGATGGTGTTATAAAATTTGACGCAGGAATTTCATCATATACATCCGCTTCATCAAGTAATGTTAACCCTTTTAGTAAGAAGAAATTAGCAAGCCCATTTAACGCAAGTAGTGGTGCTTCTAAAGAAGATGAATGGACTAGTTATGCATTATCATACTTACATTATTCTGATGACAGAAATAAAATAGTTAATACTAAAATTTCAGTTGCTGATGAATATGATTATTCTTCTTTTGGTTTCGGTTTAGGATATACTAGTTTATTTAATAGAAAAAATACAGAAATGACTATTAATTCCAATATCTATTTTGATGAGTGGAAACTCATATATCCAATTGAATTAAGAGGTAATAATTCAATTAATAAAAGTAAAGATGATGATGATGATGATGATGATGATTTTGACATTAGCTTGTATACTGTTGGTGGGGCGGCTTATTCACCTGAAAAGTATTTTACACCCCTTATTGATAGAAAAAGAAATTCATATTCTTTAAGCTTT
>Ga0257121_1001980_pt1 | contig 14919 bp, 18 predicted proteins | sample SI106_100metaG_FD_190180 | JGI IMG/M metagenome (GOLD analysis project Ga0257121, IMG submission 190180) | Marine microbial communities from Saanich Inlet, British Columbia, Canada - SI106_100 | ecosystem: Environmental > Aquatic > Marine > Inlet | place: Canada: British Columbia | collected... | reverse complement strand
AACTGCTACTAATTCATTATGTTTAATCATTTTATATTTTGAAATAGTTTTAGCAGTTTTTTTTACAATAGATTTTGAAAAACATTGAGAGCATAGTTTTTCGCCTGAATATTTTCTTGTATATGCTGCTTGATTTTCACATCTATCACAGGTCATAAATTTAATAATTATTTTTCATTAATGATTCTTTAGGAATGTTGACATGTTTATTAATAACTTCTAGGCACGTATTACAACAAAAAATATACAAAAATACATTTACAAAATAGTTTAAATCTAATTTTTAAAATGGATTTTAATTTTCAAATATTTTACCCTGATTAATTTTTTTTAAAAGTTCAATAATATTATTTTTTTCAACAGAAATTGGATTATTATCTAAATGTTTTCTATCTTTAAGTATAATTTCACTTGCTGTATCGTAATCTTGTTTTAAAAATATTGATTCAAAATCTAATTTTTTAACTAATTTTTTAAATCTTGAATAAAAAATTGAATTATTAAAAAAATGAGCTGCTGTGGTTGTAAATGCTAATGCATGTCCATGACTGTAACCCTCATTAGAAAAAACATATGATAGAGCATGACCTAGTGTTGTTGAAGAATTTCCAAATCCTAATCCTGAAATCAAAGAACCAATTACAATTTTTTCTTTATTCATATTTATTATTCCTTCTTCTAATAATTCAAATGCATGTTGACAAAGAAATTTAGTATAATTATTTGCATTTTTACTATCATGTGCTTCTGAACATTGAGCAGCAGCATCTATAGCTGAATTTTTGATAATATGATCTGGAGATTTTTGAATAAAAAAAGAATCAACAATTGCTACATCAGCAATTAAATTATCATCGTGGAAACTTTGTTTTTTACCATTTACTTTTAAAACAGAAATTTTTGTAACTTCACTACCACTGCCAAATGTAGTAGGAATTAAGATTTTTTTCTTTTTTAATTTATATGCTACATATTTTGCAACATCTAAACTACTTCCTCCACCAATACCCACCACATCCGCAATTTCCATTTTTGAGAATTGATTAATTATTTTTATTACCGTCTCCATAGATGGATTTGGTTCAACTTTATCAAACAAGTAATAATTTGAGATATCTAGATGATCTAACCATCCCCTATTTTTTGTACCTGTTGATGTAATGATTAAACATTTATTCTTAAATTTGAAATTTTTACATGAATTATTTCCAATAATTATGCACGGAGGTTGTTTTATTTGGTACATAATAGTTAAACCATGCCATATTTTTTATAACTTGATATAAAGTAATGAATATTGCCCTCTGGATCTGAAATACTCAGAAATAAAATTAAGGAAAAATCTATTCTAAAAATTGGAGGTGCATTTGACGGTATGTCTGCAAAATTAGTTGAAATTACTGAATTTGATGCAGTATGGGCAGGTAGTTTTGCAATTTCTGCAACACACGCAGTTCCAGATGCTAGCATAATGACAATGACTGAATTTTTACAAGTTGCAAAAAATATGGTAGATTCTTGTGATATACCAATAATTGCTGATTGTGATACAGGATTTGGTGGACCATCAAATGTATCCTATTTAGTAAAACAATATGAAAAAGTGGGTGTCGCAGGAATTAGCATTGAAGATAAAATTTTTCCAAAACAAAATAGTCTTTTAGAAAATGGAAAACAAGAATTATTGAGTGAAAAAGATTTTGTTGCAAAAATAATTGCAGCAAATGACGCTAAAATTGAACCAGATTTTATGATAATTGCAAGAACAGAAGCATTAATTGCAGGTATGGGGGTTGATGAAGCAATTAAACGAGCTACAGCTTATGAAAATGCAGGAGCAGATGCAATTTTAATACATTCAAAAAATAAATCTCCACAAGAAATTTTTGAATTTTGTGATACATGGAAAGGAAAAATTCCATTAATTGTAGTGCCAACATCATATGGAAGTGTGACAATTGATGAATTAATTAATCATAATATTAAAATGGTAATTTATGCAAATCAAACACTTCGAATTGCACATAAATCTATGTTAACACTATTAAATAAATTGAAAAAAGCAAATAGTTTAGATGAAGTTAATGGAGAAATATCTTCTATGGAAGAAATTTTTGAATTACAAAAAATGTTTGATATAAAATCACAAGAAAAAAATATTGAGAAAAAATTAAAAAATATGGGGTATATTACGTGATAAAAAATTTTCAATCAAATGTCTTTAATTTCTTATTAAAAAATGGTGTTGAAAATTTTATAGGTGTTCCAGATTCAACATTAAAAAAATTTATTCATGAAGGATTAACTAAAAAAAAAATTATAATTTCAACACGTGAAGAAGAGGCCATAGGTATTGCGGTTGGCATGAGTTTATCCAGTAGTAAATCACTAGTTTTTATGCAAAATGCAGGATTTGCAAATTCATTGAGTACAATTACTTCATTAGTACAATTGTACAATATTCCACTAATATTCCTGATTGGTTGGAGAGGATATTTATCAAATGATGCGCCTGAGCATAAAAAAATTGGAAAAATTCAACCACAACTCTTAAAAAATTTAGGATTGAATTCAAAAATTGTTACTGAATCAAATTGGAAAGATTCATGTTTATGGGCATTGAACCAAAACAAAAAAAATTTAGCATGTGCATTAATTATCAAGAGGGAATTTGTTGATTAGAAAAGAAGCAATGAAAGTTGTTGTAAATGAAATTAAAAATGAAATAATTGTTGCTGCAAATGGATTCATTAGTAGAGATTTATTTAATGTGCATGATAAGGTAAGTAATTTTTACATGATTGGTTCAATGGGTCTTGCATCATCAATTGGATTAGGTGTTGCAATAAAAAATCCAAAAAAACAAATTTTTGTTTTTGATGGAGATGGGAATATTTTGATGAATTTTGGGTCTTTAGTAACAATAGGAAGTATTAGACCGAAAAATTTGATTCATATAGTTTTTGATAATTCACGACATGCATCCACAGGAGGTCAACCAACAAATTCTAAATTTATACAAATTGAAAAAATTGCAGAAAAATGTAATTATTCATCAGTTTTTAGAGTTCAAAATAAACAAGAAATCATCAAGATAATGAAAAAAATTAAAACTATTTCGGGACCAATTATGATTTTAATTAAAATCAATCATGGTGGTAAAATTGGTGATAGAATTGAAAATCATCCAACAAAAATTAAAGAATACTTTATGAAAAATTTAGAAGAAACATGAAAGTAATTATTATTGCTGCAGGTCAGAGTTCAAGATTAGGAGAATTAACAAAAAATGTGCCAAAATCCTTACTGGATATTAATGGAAAATCAATTTTAGAACGTCAAATAGAATTATTTCATAAATTTGGGATTAAAGATATAGTAATTGTTCGTGGTCCAAATAAAGAAAAATTTCATTTAAATGATGTACGATATATTGAAGATACAAATTATTTGTATGGAGAACAAACAAGTAGCTTAATGTTTGCTAGAGATGAGATTATAGGCGATATAATAATCTCATATGGAGATATTATTTTTGATGAATCAATTTTAAAACAACTTTTAGAATCTGATGATGAATTAGTTTTATCTACAGATCAAAATTGGCAAAAATCATATAAAAAAAGAACAGATGTTTCTCAGAAATTTTCTGATTTTGTTGCATTAAAAAATAATCAAATAATTAGATTTTTTAAAAATTCAGAAGAGATAATTGAAAAAGATAGTATAGTTGAATTTATTGGATTGATGAAATTATCTAAAATGGGTTCAGAAAAAATAGTTAGAACATATGAAGATTTAGAAAAAAATCATGTAGGTAAATTTCATTATGCATCCTCATTTAAAAAAGCAAAAGTTATTGATTTACTAGAAGAATTACGATTAAAAAATATGAATATTAAAATTGAAAGGATCAATGGAGTTTGGTGTGAAATTGATACTCAACAAGACTTAGAAATTGCTAAAAAAATATTCAAATAACATTAATTAAAATTTAATTTTTCATAGTTTCTTTTTTGCTACATATGTCATTATTGCACATATTGTTTTAGAATCTTGAATTTCACCTTTTTTGATCATACTAATTACTTTTTTAATATCTATTTTAACAACAGAGAGAATTTCATCATCATCTAATTTCAAACCTGGAACTTTCTTTAATCCTGAGGCCACAAAACAATAAATTTTTTCAGAATTATATCCAATTGATGGATAATATGTAATTAAAGAAGTCATTTTTCTGGCCCTATATCCTGTTTCTTCTTCTAATTCTCGAAATGCACAATCAATTGGCTTCTCGTTTTTTTCTAATGTTCCAGCAGGTATTTCTAAAACAAATCCATGTGGAAATCTATGTTGTTTAACTAAAATTAATTTATCATTTTCATCAAAAGCAATCATCGATGAAGCGCCTGGATGTTCTATTATTTCTCTTTTAACTTTTCTTCCTTCAATTTTTCCGGAATGAATACTAAGATTAAAAATTATTCCTTCATAGATTTTCTTTTTCTTCACATAAATGATTAAACTAACTTATTATTTATCCATTCAAAGTTAAAATAAAAAATATTTTTAAAAAATTTAGTTATATTATGAACTTGTTAAACCTCTTTTAGAAAGAGGAATTGTTGTATCATCTTGAGTTCGTACACCTTGAAATTTCTTAAGGTTTTCCCATAAAATACTTTCAATTTCAAGATTTTTATTTATTAAATTTTTTAATTCATTTGGATCTTCATGTAAATTATACAATTCTTTTGAATTATTATATTCATTAAAAATTAATTTCCAGTTTGAATTACGTATAGATTTAGTATTGGGTTGTTTTGGCGGAGCATTTTCATTTAATGGATTAGCTGTTTCAGTGAAAACATAACGTTCTTCATATTTCCCCCCTTTCATTGCATCTAACAACGATTCTCCATCTAATTCTTCAAAATTATTATTTAATGGAATTCCCAAATGTTCTAAAATTGTAGGCATAAAATCTACATGACTTACTTGATCATTAAATTCTAATGAAGATAAATCAGGAGAATTATAGTTTGCAAATGTTTTGATTGTATAATCATAGCAAAAACTACCATATGCTCGTTCTCCAATTTTTTCTCCAATACTTACACCATGATCAGAAATTATTAATATTATTGAATTTTTTAAAAAATCTAATTCAATAAGTTTTTCTTGAATAGTTTTTAGATATTTTTCAGCTTGGTCAAATAGTTGATCGTATTTCTCTTTATTTTTATTTTTATTTTCAAAAAATTCTTCACTAAAATTATTAAATTTTTTTAAAACTTGATCACGAATTCCAGTATGAATTCCACTATAATGTAAATATAAAAAAAAGTTATTACCATTATCATATTTTTCCTTCATTTTTTCTAATAATGAAACATGTCTGGTTTCATAGTTAACATCACTTTCATCATAAACTTCATAATGATCAAAATTTTTTTTAGGTAGAACTAAATCAGATACTAAATCAGCACACGTAAAATAATTTTCATCATGTAAATAATCCACCAAAGTTTTGAAAAATTGGTGTTTAAATCGGCTAGAATGCCAATAACTATAACATCCATTTCTGTTACCGTATGAACCACTAATCAAAGCATGAATTGATGAATTTGTATAGGGAGCATAAGTAATCGATTGTGTAAAAAATATAGAATTTGGACTAAATTGTTTAATTATTGATGAATTTTGTGCTTCATTTAACCTTCCTCCATCAACACAAATTATAATTACATTTTTCTTCAAATATACTTTGATCGCTTTTGATTTATTTATATAATTTTGTATGATTAAATCATTAACTAAAATATGGAATATTTATTGAATATTTAATGAATACAAGATTGGAGACAATAATTGATGATAGTAATCTAGTATGGGATAAAACATTTGAATCTAAAAAAGAAATTTTTATTATTTCAATTGATACATCAATAATAAATCAGTTAATTGAAAAAAGAGAATTGCTTAGTACTGCAGATCTATGTAATTTCAAGTTTTTAGAATCTATAATTTCTGATTTTAAGAGTAAATTAATTTCAGGTTCTGGTTTCATAATTATTGATGGTAAATGTTTTGAAAAATTTTCAAACGAAGAAGTTCAAATGATTTATCAAATTTTTGCCAAATCTTTAGGGGAATTATATGTTCAAAATATCCAAAAAGAAAAATTAGTTTTAATTAAAAATGAAGGTAAATCAATGAAAACTGGTGGGAGATATCATCAAACAAAAGAAGGTGGATCATATCATACAGATAGTCCTCAATGGAAAAATGTTCCAGATGTAATTGGATTATGTTGTATTAATCCTGCAAAAACTGGAGGAACAAGTAAATTTATCAGTAGTTATACAGTTCATAATCTATTTTTTCAAAAGGATAGTCAATTATTAGAAATATTATACAATAAATTTTATTTTGATAAAAGAGGTGAAATAAAAGAAAATGAAGACCCAACTATTTTTGAACCAATAATGCAATTTAAAAATAATAAATTAATGTTCAGATATCTTAGAGACTATATTGATAGTGGGCATAAAATTCAAAATAAACCATTAACAGACAAACAAGATAGGGCATTAAAATTATTAGATGAAATTTTGTCAGAAGAAAGTATTGTAGTTAGTTATAATTTAAAGAAATTTGATATGACTTTTTTTAATAATCATAGAGTAATTCATGGGAGAACAAGTTTTGAAGATTTTGAGGATGAAGAAAAGAAAAGATTAATGATTAGAACTTGGATTAAATTTTCTTCTTAATTAAAATTTATTCATGAAATTGATATGAGTTAAAAAAATCTTAAGTATTAAGCTGATGTTAGAAATTTTAATTTAAGCCACTTTATTTTATAATATTTTTATATTAATTTCTTAAAATAAGTTTTTTAGATTCTAGTAATGAAGATATTTTCTTAATTAAATCTAAATCTAATTTTGATTTACGTGCAATATCTTCTAATGAATGAACTCCATCGGAATAATTTAAAATCCAAAAAATTGCAAGTTTTCTTTCTTTTTGACTTTCTTCATATTGACCTCCAAAATTTTTATATACATTATATTTACCTAATTGTGGTTCACATTTAGGATTTGTTGTCAAAAAATAACTTTCCTTATCTGATCTTATTTTTTCTCTTTTCTCATTTACATGAATTTTTTTAATTCCAAAATTTTTTTCTAACTCTGAAATTATCAAAAAATATTTTTCAAATGATTCTTTTAGTGAATTTTTATTCATAAAATCCAGGTTATCCCCTGACGTATGGTATTCTGGAAATTTATCATACATTGTTCTTATTAAAGATCCTACTGGTAAATTAAATCCGGGAGAACAAAACTGTCTTTCATCACTTCCCCATGGAAAAAATTCAACAACTTCAAATTTTTTCTTTGATTCTTTAAGAATTTTTACTACTGTTTCATCAATTTCTGCATCACCTCTCCTACTTTTTTTATAAGTAAAATGACCAGAATCTCCCAAACAAGTTAAAACTAAACCATGTTTGATATTTTTTATTTTATTCTGATTTAGATACAACCATGAAATTGCACCTATTGTTTCAGGAATAAACAAAAATCGTATAGAATATTTAAGCTTTAAATTTTTCAAATATTTTGCTAAAGCTGTAGCAACAACAACACCCGATAAATTATCGTTACACATTGATGGGTGGCAGATATAAGTTGAAATCAAAATCTCATTTTCTGATTCACCTTTAATGAAAAATTCTCCATATGTTAAAAAACCATCTTCTAATTTTGATTCTATAATCACATCATATTTTTTATCTTTCATTTTGATTAATTCATTATGTTCTAAACAAAATCCCCATGTTTCATTATAATATGATGTAACATATGGAATATAATTTGGTTTTTCAGGATTAGAAAAAATATGTTTTTTTAATTCATTTAATGAAATTTGTTTTTTGATTGGAATACTATAATTAACTACATGTAAATTTGATTTTTGGAAATCTATAATTTTCTTACCACTTAAATCTGAAACATAGGCATCAACAATATTCCATTCTTTTGGAATTATCCAATCAAAAACTTGTGTTCCTGTAGGAATTTCAAATTTTGATAAAGGTATATCTTTTTTAATCCTCTCTAGTGTTTTTCTAACACCATTTCCTGTAATACTTCGACATATTGGAAATAATTCTTGCATTAGAGAAAACATTTCTTCCTTGATCTCTTCGGAGGATTTCTGTAAATTCGAAATATTTATTGTCATAATTTATTCATTAGACTAAAGGTATATCTATTTTTTACATTAAATTTAATTATTATATTTATATAAAATTTGTAATACATTAAAAATTTTATATCATACATTAAAAGATATATGAGATGATTATCACAATTGATCACTTATCTTTTTCATCATCCAGTTTTCAAAATGATATAGATAGTTTGGAAAATTTTGGATATAATGTTTTACACCAAAATGAATTATTAGAAAATTTACAAAATAAAAAACTATTTCTGAAAAATTTTTCTCCAACTCAGAAATTTTGTTTATTAACCTTAGATAATCAAATTAGTATAGAAATTTTAGAATATGATAAAAAATTCCATACAAAATCATTCATGAAGCCTCATATTGCTATTTCAAAACTTTCAAAATCAAAATTTCTAAATAATTTTGATTTTGAAGTACATACAAATGAAAAAAATTCCTCAAATGGATTAAATCTATTTCAAATTGATTTATTAACCAATAATCTAGTAAAAAGTGAACAATTTTGGGCAAGTTTTGGTTTTAAAAAAGAAATTCAATCAAATTCAAACTCATTATCAATGAATTTTCTTTCTCCTTTGTCAAATCAAACTGTAAAACTACATCTAATTCTGGATATAAATCAAAATCATTACAAACTTCTTGATTATATTGGTTTCAATTGTCTAGCCTTCATTTCAACATCCATTCAAAATGAAAAATCAAATTTAGAATCTAAAAATATACTCACATCTGAAATACAATCTCTTCAGATTGGACAAACCATTTTTGATATATTTTTTTGTAAAAGTGAAACTGGTGAAATTGTTGAAATTATTCAACCAAAAAAATCAATTCATAATTTTTGAATTAAAAAATTTGGATCATCTTTAATTTCTTTTTTAATCAGTTCTATTGTATTTTGAGATGAAATACAAACAATTTGCCCTTTTCCAAGATTTGATGTTTTTGTAATTTTCATCATTAAGGCCTTTTTGTGAAATTTCTCAAAATTTGGTTCATTTTCTGTTTTATTTTTATCGTAAACAAAATGTAAAAATTCTTTTTCAACAAATCCCGAATTATTTTTTAGTTTTCCTACAAATTTTTTATCAAATCGATATGGTACATTAATTGATTTTTCAACAAAATGAAAAAATGTACTTCCAGAGTCAAAATTTAGATTTAAAAATTTTCCATTTTTCATTAGAAATCTTTCCCAAAATGAATTTTTACTAAATGGATGTGATGGTTGTTCTTTTGTAAAATTTTCTGCATATTTTCCTATGGCACTAATTGAAAAATTTGGTTCATTTGATCTTTTTGCATCTTTATGTTTTCTAATATATTCTGAAAATAATCCACATACACTAGGTGTTTCATCCTTATCAAAATTTTGATTATTACAAAATGAATAACTAAATGTTGGAACAACTAAAGTTCCGTTAATACCTATTATTTCAAAAATGGCTTTCATAAATGCATGGCAATAATCATTAGTTGTTTTTGCATCATACAATTTTCCAAAAAACCCAATATTGGAATGTGAAAATAAAACATCGTTTTTCATAACACCTACACGTTTGATTGCATCTACTATGTCGTCATATATGTAATCTGTATTATTCACTTTTTCTCTCTATTATTTTAGATAATCCTATAATTGTTGAGAAACTTCTGTCCTGAAATTCATTATTATTAAATATAATTCCAAATTTTTCTTCAATATCAGTAATAAATTCTATAAATTTTAAAGAGTCTATCCAACTTTGCTCAAAAAAATTCTTATCAATATTCATCGTTACTTCTTCCTGACTAGATGTGGTATTTTTACTAAACCAATCTATCATCCAGTTCTCAATTTCTTCAAATCTAACCAATTATTTGTAATTAATGGGTCACAATTTAAATCATTTTCAAATATATACTGAATTTTTTTAATAAAAAAAATGAACAAATTTAGAAATCTACTGTTAGATGTAATTAAGAATGAAATAAAAAATGAAAAAAGTATTGCAATCTTCTTTAGTGGAGGAACCGATTCATTAACTTGTTTATTTACATGTCTAGAATTAGGTCTAAAACCAATTCTTTACACATTCCATTTGGAAAATTATATTTCAGAAGATGTTAAAATTTCACAAAAAATTGCTAATTATTATGATCTAGAACTTAAAATAATTATTATTAAAAAAAATAAAGATCAATTAATCACTGATGTAAAAAATTTAGTAAATAATTACAGGATAAATAATAAAATTTGTTTACAAATATTATATCCTTTTCCATATGTGCTGGAAGAAGTGAATGAGTCTTTGATACTTACTGGATTATCAGCTGATACTCTTTATGGAACAAATTATCATTCCAAAATGAAAAATGTAGAAAATTTTAATGAAATTAGAAAAAATTTAATTAATTCTGATGAAATTGATGGTTACATATCATTAAAAAAAATGGTAAAAAATTCAAATAAAAAACTTGTTGCCCCCTATAGAAATCAAAAAATTATTAATTTTTTTCTCTCTCACTCTTGGAATGAATTAAACACTCCATTACAAAAGAATTTGTCTTATGAAGCATTCTATGATTATTTCAAAAAATTAAAAGTTTATCGGGAAAGTAGTAGTTTACCAATTAATTCAAAAATTATTGAATGGCATCAAACTATTTTTTCATCAAAACTAAATACAAATCATAGAACACATCTTGATGAAATTATTCAAGATATATTGCAGGATAAAACTTAAAAATTATTGAAATTGAGTCGTAAATAGATTGGACCTAAAAACAAAAAGTAATATTTTTCAAAAAATTTTTGCTGAAAATTGGAATGAATACTTTATCTTTGATACAATAAATTCTAATAATCTTACTTACAAAAATTTTTTTGAACTAGTAATAAATATCAAAAAAAATCTAGAAAAAAGAAAAGTCAAAGAAGACGACTATCTTTGTTTGATTTTAAATAATTCAATTGAATTAATTGCATTATTTTTTGCAGCCGCTTTGTTAAAAATAACTCTAATCTGCATTGATCCTTCAAGAGGTTCTGACGAAATTCTTAAAATGTCTACAATACAAAAATCAAAATTTTATTTAATTGATGATAAATATCAAAATTTTGATATTCCTGAAACTGAAATTTTTTCAAATATTTTTCAAAAAAATTCTAATTTGAATATTTCAACTTCTGATCTAGATTTGTTTAATGATCTCAATTATGAACGACTTTTTACTATTACTTTTACTTCTGGTTCAACTGGAATTCCAAAAGGTGTAATGCATAATCTGAATAATTATCTTAAAAGCTCATTACTTTTCAATAAACGTTTCAATTTTTCTAAAAATAATATATTTTATCATAATTTACCTTTAAGTTACATCGGAGGAATTCTAAATTTACTTTTTTTACCATTTTTTTCTAAAAGTAAAATTGTTTTAGATGAACAATTCAATATATCTAAAGTATCTAATTTTTGGAATAATCCTGTACAGTATTCTGTTAATACATTCTGGTTTACCCCAACTGAATTAAGTTTGTTATTAAAATTAGATCGTGGAAATTTAGGTACTGAATATTGTAAAAATAAAAAAATTGTTGGCTTAGTAGGAACAGCATCTCTACGAGAAGAAATTAAGAATAATTTTGAAAACAAATATGATCTCAAATTATTTGAAAGTTATTGTTTATCTGAAACATTCTTTGTAACAACTAATTATCTTAATAATGATCAAGTAAATCATACTGGACCATTATTGGATGACGTAAAAGTTTCCTTTACATCTGATAATGAAATCTTACTTAATACTCCTTCAATGTTTTTAGGATATCTAGGTTTATCAAATGATGAATTTTTTAATAATAATGGATTTTATATTTCTGGAGATTTAGGAAAATTAAATAATAATTCTTTACAGATATTGGGACGAAAAAAAGATTTAATTATAAAAGGTGGGATGAATATAAGTCCAAAGAGAATCGAAGATTTTATTATTGGTTTAAAAATTTTTGATGAAGTAGCTATTTTAGGAATTGAGGAATATTATATGGGTGAAAAAATTGTTTGTTTTTACACCTCTGAAGAACCTAATCTAAATAACAAAATTAAATTAATCAATAATCAAATTGTACAAAAATTAGGCCTTTATTTTAAAATTGATGAATTTATAAAATTAAAAATTTTACCCAAAACCCCTAGTGGAAAAATCAATAAACCTGCGTTAAAATCTAAGTTTAATGAGTAGACAAAATTTTAATTTTAATATGGAAATTTGGTTGGAAAGTTAATTTTTGATGGTTGAACAAATTGACGTTTTGGAAAGAAGAATTTTCTCTGTGCCCATTCTTTTTCATTTAAATCATTTATTCTAATTTGTAATGAAAAACGTATTTTATCACTTCTATTTTTTCCTGAACTATGTATTAAAAACTGAGAAAAAATTAATGCATCTCCAATTTTCATAGGTACTGCAGAGAATTTTGAATCATCAATAGAATTTTTTTCTTGTTCTAAGGCGCCATTTTTATGTGAACTAGAAATAATATTTAATGGACCAATATCATTAGTTATTTCTTGAAAAGGTATCCAAATTACTATGCCATTCATTGAACCTTGAAAGTATGTAAAATCTTGATGAATACCTCTTAGCCACTTGTCATCATTTGGCATATCTCCTCTAATTACTATCTCATCAACTACGGGAGATACAATTCCGCATTTTTTAATATATTCCTTAATAATTGGTTCTTCAGTTAAAGATAAAATTTCTGGTAAAAATCTTAATTGATCATAAGCTGCAACCCATAAATCATGATTAGTATTTGATAAATTCATTACTGCGGAATCATTTTTTTTAAAATTAATTCCATTTGCATTGGCAATATCTTGAAAAATCTGAATAAATTTTTCTCTTTGTTCCTCAAGTTTTTTCTCTAATCCAGTCTTAAATAAAAGATAACCATTATCAACATAATTTTTTTCTGGAACCATAGTGCCTGTGTAGTCGTTCAAGTTTTAAACCTATCATAGAAATTTATATTAATGAACAATATTCAAATTTGACATTCTTATGATATCTAATGTTGAAAAAAGATGGAATAAAGCATTATTAAATAAAAATAATAATGATGGTTATCCGTCAGAATATCTTATAAGAATTTTCAAAGGTGATTATCCAAAATTAAAATTATCTAAAAATTCATTTTTAAAGAAAAAAATTTGTGATATTAACTGGGGGGGTCCTTAATCGTGGTCCCCACTACCTACAACATGATTTATGAGAAAGAATTACAAGATATGGGAGTTAATTTAGTGATTTATGCTAATCACATGCTTAGAAGTGCATATCTTGCAATGGTGAAGACCGCCAATACTATTCTTAAACATAAAAGATCGTATGAGGCTGAAAAATACTGTCTTCCAATAAAGGAATTTATCAATATTATTACTGAAAAGTAGAATTTAAAGAACTATTAAATTATAATTAAAATACATTAGATATTTACAAATTCTTTTTTGAAAATACATACAAACCTGTTGCACCACTTTGAGGAAGTGAATTTTCTAACGGTAAAACATTTTCTTTTAACCATTTAATAAAATTTTTAATATTTTTTGGATTCATCGGTAAATTAGAATCTTTTAAAACATTTGGAAGTCTTTTTTGTAAATCTTGAATTAAAATATCCCCATGTGCCCAAGATTTTTCAATTGTTCTCCATTTTAATTTCATATTTAGATTATCCGCATATTTTTTAAAATCAATAGGAGTTTGATAATGTAAATCAGCTAATGTTATACTAGCATTAAACAAAAACAACAATGTCATTAGAATATAGCCTCTTGGATTAGTCCAGTTTGGTGATGTTATGATAATTTTTCCTTTTAGATTTAGATGTTTTTTAAATAATTTCAAAATCTGTAGTGGATTATCCATATGTTCTAAGGTTCCAATTGAAATTATTACATCATATTTACCTCTAATTTTTTTTACATCCATTTGTTGATATTTTAAATTTGGATGTTGGTAATTATTTTGTGCAATTTCAATTGCTTCAGCAGAAAAATCAATTCCAAGTACATTTGCACCTTTTTTTGAAGCATTATAACTAAAATATCCAGTACCACAACCTACATCAAGTATCTTTTTAGATTTCCAATTTAGTTCTTTTAATATTTCATCTGCTTCCTCTGAACCGCCTCCTGTTGTAATTGTTTGAGTAAAATGTTTTTCTTCACCTTTTTTATAAACACTATCATAAAATTTTTCTAGATTTTTATTTTGTTTCATTTTAGATTGTAAACCAACCCGATTTCATATATGACAAAGCAATATTGAGACCAAATAGAATAAACGTAAATGCGTAAATTGCCCACATTGTAGTTTTAACTGCTTTATCTGAAAATCTTTTATCAATAATAATATGAATGAATTTTCCACCATCCAAGATTGGTAATGGAAGCATGTTGATTATGCCTATGAAAAACGAAATCATCCATAACCATAACAAGAACATTGAAACAGTTGGATTATTCCATTCAATGAAATTCATTACAGGTGTATATGCAAATGAATTATCTCTCATAATTCCAATTAATCCTCTTTCAGGATCATCTGGTGCTGGCATTATTGTTAATCCAAAGTCTAATGGTTGACCATCTCTAAGTACAG
>Ga0257121_1001977_pt1 | contig 14927 bp, 11 predicted proteins | sample SI106_100metaG_FD_190180 | JGI IMG/M metagenome (GOLD analysis project Ga0257121, IMG submission 190180) | Marine microbial communities from Saanich Inlet, British Columbia, Canada - SI106_100 | ecosystem: Environmental > Aquatic > Marine > Inlet | place: Canada: British Columbia | collected... | reverse complement strand
CCACAGAAAATAAACCGCCATAACATGGCAAGGGTGAAAAGGTGTGGTAAGAGCACACCGGTTCTATTGGTAACAATGAACGCTGGAAAACCCCACTGGGAGCAAGACTAAGTAGAGATGACATTGTCGAAAGACTAAAAGCCATCCTTGGCTAGTCATCAGGGTTAGTTGCTTGAGCTTAAGAGTGATCTTAAGTCTAGACAAATGATAGATTTAAATGACAGAACCCGGCTTATATTTTATCTGGCAAAATTATCCACAGTTTAACATTGCACTTTAAATGAATGTTCACGTTTTGATTCACTAATGAGTCAATAATGTTCTATTTTTTCTACTCAAGGTACATGGCTCTTAATCAAAACAATTTGAATAAATTATTACATTCGATATTAAAAAGTTGTTAACAGTCGTCAAAAATTTGTAAGATTCAATATTTGACACTAAATTAAATAACCCATATATTCCCATATATTCCCAATTATGGAATTTAAATATTATAAATTTTATGTTTTTATCAATTTACGAGAACAAACTAGACAAAAAAGGGAGAGTTTCTGTGCCTGCTAACTTCAGGTCTCATCTTTCAAATTTAGGATACAATGGAGTCATTTGTTATCCTTCTTTTAATAATGCCTCTATTGAAGCTTGTTCTCAAGATAGAATAGAAAAAATTTCCTCTGCTATAGACTCTTTAAATCCATTTGAAGAAAAAAGAGATTTTTTTGCAACGTCAATTTTAGCAGAAAGTACAAATTTACAATTCGATGGAGAAGGAAGAATATCAATTTCATCAAAATTATTGAAGCATGCAAAGATTAAAAATAGTATGCTGTTTGTTGGTCAGGGTCAAACATTTCAAATTTGGGAACCAACAGCATTTGAAAAATTTAAGGCAACTGCAAAAAAAAAAGCAAATCTAAATCGAGCAAGCCTTAAATGGGAAAAACATTTTAACAACAACGAGGGGAAATAACTGATGACAATTAACTTTAAAGCACCAGAAATAAAAGAATTACAACCACGACTTTTAGTAATGGGAGTTGGTGGAGCAGGTGGAAATGCAATTAATGAAATGATTGAAAATAATCTACAGGGTGTAGAATTTATTGCAGTCAATACTGATGCACAAGATTTAAAGTTAAGCAAATGTAAAACAAGAATTCAAATTGGTTTAAATTTGACTAAAGGTTTAGGTGCTGGAGCAAAACTTGATATTGGTCAAGCAGCAGCTGACGAGTCATTAAACGAAATTGTAAATACTTTACAAGGTGCAAATATGGTTTTTATTGCTGCTGGTATGGGTGGTGGAACAGGTACTGGTGCTGCTCATGTAATTGCTAGAGCTGCAAAAGAATTAAATATTTTAACTGTAGGTGTTGTGACTCTTCCATTTTTATATGAAGGCCCCTCAAGAATGAGAAGAGCACAACAAGGTTTGGAAGAGTTAAGAAAACATGTTGATACAATAATAGTAATTCCAAATCAAAATTTGTTTAAAATTGCTAATGAGCAAACAACATTTGAAGATTCTTTCAATCTTTCAAATAATGTTTTAATGCATGGTGTGCAAAGTATAACTGATTTAATGGTTAGACCAGGTTTAATAAATCTTGATTTTGCTGATGTAGAAACTGTTATGGCTTCAATGGGTAAAGCAATGATGGGAACTGGTGAAGCAGAAGGAGAGGGCAGAGCTCTTAAAGCAGCTGAGATGGCTGTAAGCAATCCATTAATTGATGACTATACTCTTAAGGGTGCCAAAGGATTATTAGTTAATATCACTGGTGGTAAGGACCTTAAACTTTTTGAAGTCGATGAAGCAGTTAATAAAGTTAGAGCTGAAGTTGATCCAGAGGCAGAATTAATTATTGGAGCAATTACTGATGCTGAACTAGATGGAAAAATGAGAGTTTCTATTGTTGCAACATCATTAGATGGCCAACAACCAGAAACTAAATCTGTAATAAATATGGTGCATCGTATTCAAAATAGAAATCCAGGGTATTCAGATTTTTCTAATATTGGGTCATCTGCATCCTTTAACTTTTCAAATTCTATTTCTAATCCTGTTTCACATGGAGCTAATGCACTCAAGATTGAAAATGAAATTGTTCAAGAACATAATCAAGAACATCTAAATTCAAATGCTACAAATGAAGAGGTATTACATAATAACAACCTTGAAGCTGAAAGTATTGTTGAAGATAGCCCTGTAAATGAAATGGAAAAGTCATTTACTCAAGAAGCATTGGAAACTTCTCAAGAACAAACAGTTGAAGAGAGCATAGAAGAAGATGCTTCTAATGATTTAAAAGAATTTGGTGTTGATTCAGAAGCACCAGATTTATTTAGTTCAGAAACTGAAAATTCAAGTTCTGATGATTTATTATCTTCAAGCAATGAAGAAGAAGATGATCTTGAGATACCAGCATTCTTAAGAAGACAAAAAAATTAATGGTCTTCAAAGAAATAAATGGACGCCACCATAGTACCAGAAGCACAAAAGCATTATCCGGTACTGCTAAAAGAAATTATTAGCATTATTTCCCCTCAATATGGTGGCACCTTTATTGACTGTACTTTTGGTCAAGGTGGTTATTCAAATAAAATATTAGAGTTTGAAAATACTAAAGTAATAGCTTTAGATCGTGATATTGAAAGTGAAGTAAAAGCTAATCAGTTTAAAAATAAATTTGAAGATAGGTTTTTATTCAAAAATATAAAATTTAGTCAGCTAAATAATCTAAAACTCAAAAACGAGAATATTAGAGGAGTAATATTTGATCTTGGATATTCTTATGTTCAAATAAAGGATCCTAAGAAAGGATTATCTTTTCAATCTAAAGGAAATTTGAATATGCAAATGGGTTTAAATAATTATTCAGCTGAAGATGTTATTAATAAACTTGATGAAAAAGAACTAGAAAAAATATTCAAATTTTTTGGAGAAGAAAAAGAAAGTAAATTTATAGCTAGAAATATTATTAAGGAGAGATCTAAGAAAAAGATTGACACCCAAACACTTGTTGAGATTATAGATAAAACAAAAAGAAAAAAAAACTTCAAAGTTCATGTTGCTACCAAAGTTTTTCAAGCTTTAAGAATTTTAGTTAATAGAGAAATAAGTGAATTAATCTTTGGATTAATTAATGCAACAAAGGTTCTAAAAAAAGATGGAGTGCTTGCTGTAGTAACATTTCATTCACTAGAAGATAAAATTGTTAAATATTTTTTAAAAAGTCTTTCTGAAAAAAAAAGTATATCTAGATACACTCCCATCACAGAACAACCTGAGCCATTACTTAAATTGAATGAAAAAAAAGCAATTACACCCTCTGATAAGGAGATTGTTGAAAACTTACCATCAAGATCAGCAAAATTGAGATATGCGATTAAAAAAACTGATTTTTACGATTTTGAAACTGATATTTTAGATCAATTTAGGAATTTGATAGAGATAGAAAATTTTGGGAATAAGCTGTGAAAAAAATCACTTTAGTATTGGTTATTTTTTCATTAATTTTATCTACCGCTATTATTAAAAATTCTGCAAAAAAAAATGAAGATAAAATTTTTACAGTAAAAGAAAATATCAGAGTTTTAAGTTCAGAACTTGAGAAGATCAAACTTGAATTTGACTATCTAAGTTCCTCAGACAGGTTATTACAATTTCAATCACTATATTTTGAGAATGATTTAGTTCAAAAAAAAATTGAAAATATAAAAGTTTTTAAAATCATAAACAAAAACAAAAAGATTGAAAATTTAAAAATAATTAAAGATTAATGAAAAAATTAAGATCAAAAATTATTATTGAAGATTATAAAAATAATTTTGATTATAAAAAAAATGATACTAATTTAAATATAGAATTTAATAGAGTAGCTTTTATCTTTTTTGTCTTTTTTATTATTTATCTTATTTACATTATTCATCTAATTCATCTTGGATCACGTAAATCTAATACAGAAATAACCAATGTTTTGCCTACATTTAACAATAAACTCTATAGAGCAGATATAATTGATATAGATGGTAATTATTTAGCTAAAACAATAAAATCTATTGATATAGGCATAAAGACATCAGATGTAATAGATAAGAAAAAACTTCTGTTAAACTTAAATATTATTTTCCCTAATAAAGATTTTAATAAAGTTAAAAAGCAACTTGATACAAAAAAATTTTTCTGGCTAGAAAAAAAAGTTTCAGAGGAAAATTATGAAAAATTAATGAAACTTGGTGATAATTCTATAAAACCAGAGGAAAAGGTTTTAAGAATTTATCCTCAAAAAAATCTTTTTAGTCATATTATTGGTCAAATAGATGATGATAATAATGGAATTGCTGGCCTTGAAAAATCTTTTGATCAAATTTTAAGAAATTCAAAAAAACCCATGAAGCTTACAGTTGATAAAGATATACAATTTTTAATACGAAATGAGTTAATTAAATATCAAGAAATTTTTAAAAGTAAAGGTAGTGCCGCTATACTAATGAATGTCAATAGTGGAAATATACTTTCACTTATTTCGTTGCCTGATTTTAATCCAAATGAAAGACAAAACATAACTGATGTTAATTATATTAACAGGGTAACTAAAGGAACTTATGAGCTTGGTTCAGTTTTCAAACCATTCACATTTGCAAGTGCTTTAAATGAAGATTTGATAAAACCTGAAACTGAATTTTTAGATTTACCAAAATCCATTCGTTGTGACAAACATAGAATTGGAGAATATGACAATAAAATTCCCTCAGATTTAACGGCAGAACAGATCTTAGTTAGATCAGGAAACATTGGCTCAGTAAGAATAGCCCAATTAATTGGACCAGAAAAACATAAGTCTTTTTTAAAAAAAGTAGGTGTACTAAGTTCAATAGATTTTGATATCGATGAGGTAGCTCCACAAAAAGAATATAATTTTGGTAAATGTAAATTAGCTACAGCCTCATTTGGTCATGGTGTTGCAACCACGATTCTTCAGTTGGCAAAAGGTTATGCGGTAATATCGAATGGAGGTTATGACATTAAACCAACTTTAATTGATAAAAAATCTGAAAATAAAAAAAAAAAGAATAGACTAATTAATAAAGGGGTTTCTGACAAAGTTGTTACAGCTTTAAGAAAAATTGTTAATACAGATGAAGGTACTGCAAAATTTGCGAATGTAGCAAATTATGAAATTGGTGGCAAAACAGGAACTGCAGACCAACCAAAGGAAGGTTCTTATTCTGAAGCAAAGATAAATACGTTCGCCTCAATATTTCCAACATCAGATCCACAATATGTATTTATTGTTATGTTGGATACACCACAAAAAGCAAAAGATTATTATTATAAATATAGACATCAAAAAGGTGGCTGGAAGGGAACCTTGTATAATACAGCGGGGTGGACTTCGGTAGAGATAGCTGGAAAAATAATGGATAAAATTGGGCCCATTTTAGCCACAAAATATCTAGAAATTAAATAATTATGCTTCTAGGTGATTACTTCAAAAATATTCAAAAAAATTATAAACAAATTTATTTTTCAGGAATTTCATTCGACAGCAATCAGATAAAAAAAAATAATATTTTTTTTGCAATTAAAGGAAATAAGACAGATGGTAATAACTTTATATCGTCGGCAATTTCAAATGGTTCAAAAATAATAATAACCGAAAAAAAAATAAATGGCCTGAAAAACGGTATTTTATTTATTCAATCAAATAATATTAGAAAGTTATTGGCTGAAATATCATTTAAAATTTATAATAAAATCCCAAATAATATCATTGCAGTTACAGGTACAAATGGAAAATCATCTATTGCAGATTTTTATTATCAAATATTAGATTTAAATAACAAAAAAGTTGCTTCAATTGGGACATTGGGAATTAAATCAAAAAAATTTAAAAAAGATTTATCAAATACCACAATAGACCCAATTCAATTAAGTAAAATTTTAAATAACTTAAAAAAACAAAATATTAATAATGTGATTATGGAAGCGTCCAGCCATGGGTTATGTCAAAATAGATTGGATGGTTTATCTTTTAATACTGGAATATTTACAAATCTATCTCAAGATCATTTAGATTATCATAAAAATAGAAAAAATTATTTAAAAGCTAAACTTTATTTATTTGAAAAATTAATAAAAAAAGATGGAAATATAATAACTGATGAAAAAATACCTGAATTTAAAAAAATAAAAAATATAGCATCTAAAAAAAATTTACACCTTTTTTCGTTATTAGATAAAAAAAATAATTTTCAGTTTCTATCTCATCAGTATGAAGACGAAACTCAATTGTTAGAAATAAAATTTAACAATTCAATACACAAAATTAAACTTAATTTGATAGGAAAAGTTCAATTAAAAAATATATTAATGGCAGTTATTTCTGCAATGAAAAGTAATATCAATATTAAAGACATATTTAATGTAATACCAAAAATAAAATCTGTAGAAGGAAGATTTGATCGAGTTGGTATAATTAAAAATAACTCAAAAGTAATTTTAGACTACGCACATACACCAGACGCATTAAAAACTTGTCTTAAAAATATAAAAGAACAATTTCCAAGTCGAAAAATTATTTTAGTGTTTGGTTGTGGGGGTGATAGAGATCAAAATAAAAGAGCTAAAATGGGTAAAATTGCTGATCTTTTTTCAGATAAAATATATCTTACTGATGATAATCCCAGATTAGAACAGCCTATTAAAATAAGAAAAGATATTAAAAAAGGAATTAAAAAACAAAAAGTATTAGAATTTCCAAATAGAGCAAAGGCAATATCTGAGGCAATAAAACACTTAAAAACTGGGGAAATTTTACTGGTAGCTGGAAAAGGTCACGAAACAGTTCAAGAAATTGGTGTGAAAAAAATTTTCTTCTCGGATAAAAAAATTATTCTTAATGCTATAAAAATTAAAAATTTAGCTTTATCAAATAATTTGAAGATTAATATTCTTAATGAACTTAATGGAGTAAAAAAAATATCTAACAAAATTACTTTGGAGAAGGCCAGAATTAATTCTAGAGAGATAAAAAAAGATGATATTTTTTTTGCAATTAAGGGAAAAAAAAATGATGGCAATAAATTTATTTGTGAAGCTTTCCAAAAAAAAGCATCAATTGCAGTAGTTAATAAAATTGAAAAAAAAGTAAATATTTCTGGTCAAATTAAAGTTAAAGACACGCTTAAATTTTTAACAAAAAGCTCTAAATTATATAGAGAAAATATAAAAACAAAAATTATTGCTATAACTGGTAGTTGTGGAAAGACCACACTAAAAGAATTACTAGGCAACTCATTAAAGCAGATATCTAAAGTAGGGTTTTCACCTAAATCTTACAATAATAAATATGGAGTTCCTTTAAGTCTTTTTAACTTAGATCAAAAAAATGATTATGGAGTTTTAGAAATTGGAATGGACAAAAAAGGTGAAATTAATTATCTTTCTAAAATAGTTCATCCAGATGTGAGTGTTATCACCAATATTAATTATGCTCATGCTAAGAATTTTAAGAGTCTAAAACAAATTGCTTTAGCTAAATCAGAAATAATTAATAATACAAAAGGTAATGGGTTCATTGTTCTAAATGCTGATGACAGTTTTTTTGCTTTACAAAAAAAGATAGCCAATAAAAGAAACCTTAAAATTTTATCATTTAGTATTGATAATCAAAATTCAAATATAAAGCTGATAAGTATTAAAAAAATTGCTAATAAGTTCAAAGCAACTATAAGAATAGATAATTTAAAAACTCATTTTTTTATTTCCAATGATTTTCAAAATAACATTTTAAATATTCTGGCTGCATTATCTGTTATGAGTATTTTTTTAGATGTATCTAAATTAAATAAAAATATTTTTTTGGGCTTTAAAATACCAAATGGGAGAGGAGATATCTCTAAGATTAAAATTAATAATAAGAATATAAATTTGATAGATGAAAGTTACAATTCAAATCCATTGTCTTTAAAATCTGCAATTTTAAATTTTGATAAAATGAAAACTAATAAAAAGAAAAAGTATTTACTATTAGGGGATATGTTGGAACTTGGAAAACACTCAAAAAAGCTTCATCAATCTATTGGAAAAATAATCAATAATACAAAAATTGACAAAATCTTTGTAAAAGGAAGTAAAGTTTTATTTACATACAATTCTATTTCAAAAAAGAAAAAAGGTAGGGTATTAAGCAGCAACTCACAAATTATTGATTTGATTAAAAATGATTTAAATAATAATGATTATCTTATGGTTAAGGCCTCAAATGCAACAGGATTCAATAAGATTGTCAGTAATATAAAAGGTTCAAAATAAATGTTTTATCAATTTCTACTTAATTTCGTTGATACTTTTGGGTTTTTAAATGTTTTTAAATACATCACTTTTAGAACTGGATTATCCTTATTCACCTCACTGATTATAGTTTTATTAATTGGTGGACCTTTTATAAGTTTTTTTTCAAATAGAAAAATTGTAAATCCTATACGAGAGGATGGTCCACAAGATCATATTGTAAAAAAAATCGGTACACCAACAATGGGGGGAGTAATTATCTTATTTGGATTACTAATTTCTGTTTTATTTTGGGGAGATTTATCCAATTTAAGTGTTTTATTTTGTATTTATATAGCTATTTCATTTGGCTTACTTGGAGCCTTTGATGATTATAAAAAAATAAAACATAATAATTCGTCAGGAATTTCATCTAAATTGAAAATATTATCTCAAGTTTTTTTAGCAATAGTGGGAATTAGTTTATTTATTTATTTCGTTGATTATCAAGAAATTACCAATTTATACTTTCCATTTTTTAAAAATTTAATAATTAATCTTGGATGGTTTTTTATTCCTTTTTCTGTGTTTGTAATTGTAGGATCGTCAAATGCAGTTAATTTAACAGATGGACTCGATGGATTGGCTACAGTCCCTGTAATTTTAGTTGCAGGCTGTTTTGCTTTTATAAGTTATGTCACTGGAAATATTGTTTTTTCTGACTATTTACAAATTCCTTATATTGAAGGGACTGGTGAGGTTTCAATTTTCTGTGGAGCAATAATAGGATCATGCTTAGGATTTTTATGGTTTAATGCACCGCCAGCTAAAATTTTTATGGGTGATACAGGTTCTTTAGCTCTTGGTGGTTCTTTAGGAGCTGTGGGAATAATCACAAAACATGAAATAGTATTAGCAATTACAGGTGGGTTATTTGTTCTTGAAGCTGTTTCTGTGATGGTGCAAGTAATTTCTTTTAAATTAACTGGAAAAAGAATTTTTAGAATGGCACCAATACATCATCATTTTGAAAAAAAAGGATGGCCAGAGTCAACAGTTGTAATTAGATTTTGGATCATTTCAATTATATTAGCAATGATAGGTCTGGCTACTTTAAAATTAAGATAATGATAAAAAATAAAAATATTTTTTTAGAAAAAAAAATATTAATTTATGGTTTAGGAAAAAGTGGTCTTTCTTCATATAAATTTTTAAATAAGAAAGCTAATGTATATTTATTTGATGATGATTTAAAAAAAAAATTTAGAAATCAATCAAATCAAAGGCTTAGAAATGTTCAAGCATTATCTAAGATTAAGTTTGATAGAATTATTATCAGTCCTGGAATTGATATTTCAAATTGTAAATTGTCTAAATTTCTTAAAAAAAATATATCTAAAATCTATACAGATTTGGACGTATTCTACTCATTTTACAAAAATAAAAGCATTACTATTACGGGAACTAATGGAAAATCAACTACAGCCAAAATATTGCATGAAGTTTTATTGGATCAAAACTATGACTGCAGATTAGTTGGAAATATTGGAAATCCAGCATTATCTGAAAAAAAAATTACTAAAAATACTGTTTTTGTGATTGAAGCTTCATCTTATCAATTAGATTATAGTAGATTGTTTACCTCAAAATACTCAGTAATACTTAATATTAGCCCCGATCATATTGAAAGACATAGAAATTTAAAAAATTATATTAATGCCAAATTTAAGCTATTAAATTCTCAGTCTAGGGAGTCCATAGCATTTATAAAAAAAAATGATTTACTAATAAATAAAAAATTAAAAAGTAAAAAATATAATCCAAAAATTATTAGCGTTGATTTAAAAAAAGCAAATAAATTAATTAAACAATTAAAGAATAAGTACTTTTTATCAGCAGGAAACTTAGAAAATTTATCATTTGTTTTAAAAATTTCTGAAACATTAAATTTAAATAGTAAAATATTAATCAAAACTTTAAATAGATTTAAAGGATTAAAATATCGACAACAAATTATCTATGAGGATAAAAATTTGATAATAATTAATGACTCTAAGTCAACAAGTTTTGCTTCATCGGAAAATTTGTTAAAAAATTTAAGAAATGTTTATTGGATTTTAGGTGGTATTCCCAAAAAGGGGGATCAATTAAATCTTTCAAGAAAAGATTGTAAGAATTATAAAACATTTATTTTTGGTAACAATTATGAAGAATTTAAAATAAATATTAAAAATAAGATGTCAATTAAGCATCTAAAATATTTAAAAGATATATTAAATGAAATATTTTTTGATTTGAAAGATAAAAAAACAAAAAAAAACATTATATTCTTCAGTCCAGCCGGAGCATCATTTGATAGTTTTAAAAATTTTGAAGATAGAGGTAAATATTTTAATCAATTAGTTAGAAAATTTCTTAATGCAAAATAATATTTTTCTATATAAATTTTATTATCAATGGTGGAAAAATATAGATAAATCAATTTTTTTACTCATTAGTTTTTTTTTTATAATTGGGCTTTTTTTTTCATTAGTTTCAACTTCATTAATTGCTGCAGATAAACTAGATACAAATAGCTATTTCTTTTTTTTTAAGCATCTGATCTATATTTTTATAGGAATATTTATAATTTTTATTTTTTCTTCATTAAAAACTGATCAATTATTTTATTACTCATATTTTATTTTTTTTATTACTTTACTCTCTTTATTTTTAGTTCCAATTATTGGCGTTGAAGTAAATGGATCAAAAAGATGGATAGATTTATTTTTTCTACCAAGATTTCAACCAATTGAATTATTAAAACCTTTTTTAATTATCATGATTTCAACTATTTTAAGTAGTGCTAGAAATTCAAATCTTTATTTAAAGTATTTATTATCAATTGTCTTAGTTTCAATAATCTCTTTACTTCTAATAATGCAGCCAGATATTGGCCAAACTCTTCTTGTAGTTTTCTCATGGGCAGTTTTAATATTTACCTCTGGAATCAATATTTTTTTTCTTTTCGGTCTTTCTATATTTGGTTTTATTTTATTAACTTATCTGATTATGTACGTGCCTAAGTTTGATTATATTCAAAGCAGGATTTTATCTTTTTTTAATAGAGATACTGGGAGTCATAATTTTCAATCTGATAAGGCAATAGAGTCCATTACAAGTGGTGGTTATTTTGGAAAAGGAATTGGTGAGGGAACACTAAAAAATCGAGTACCTGAAGCACATACGGATTATATTATATCTGTAATTTCAGAGGAGTTTGGCGTTGTTGCCATAATATTAATATTATTATTATTTTTAATATTTACTTACATGGTCTTTAAAAAAATAAGTTACGAAAAAAATGACAAGATTAAACTTGTTTTAATTGGTTGTGTGAGCTTAATCCTAATGCAAGCAACCATTCACATAGGTGTTAATATTAGACTGTTTCCAACTACCGGTATGACGTTACCGTTTTTGAGTTATGGAGGTTCTTCAATAGTGAGTATTTCAATATTATCAGGAATAATTTTAAATTTAACTAAAAGAAAAATAGATAATTAAAATGAAAGATAAAATTTTAATCTCCACAGGAGGGACAGGGGGACATGTCATTCCTGCAATTACAATACATGATCATTTAAAAAATGATTACGATATCTTAATTTCAAGTGATATCAGAGGCCTTAAATATTTAGATAATGAATTATATAATATCCAGATCGTTGATACACCTAAGTTAAATAATTTAATTTTATTACCTTTATCAATTTTAAAAATAATTTTTTTAACTTTAAGATCTTTGCTATTTTTTAAAAAAGAAAAAATTCAAATTCTTATTTCTACAGGTGGATATATGTCCTTACCTTTGTGTATAGCTGCAAGAATTTTCAATATTAGAATTTATTTACTAGAACCAAATATGGTTATTGGGAGAGCTAATAAATTTTTTCTAAAATTTTGTAAAAAAATTATATGTTATTCAGAAAATATTATTGGTTTCCCAAAAGTGTTCAAAAATAAATTAAAGACTATTAATCCACTCATAAGAGAGAAGTATTATTATAAAAAATTAAAAGAACATAAAAATGAGCAATTTACTGTAATAATAATTGGTGGCAGTCAAGGAGCGCAAATATTTGACAAAATTTTACATGAATCAATTATTAAAATTTCGAAGATAAAGACTTTAAAAGTAATTCACCAAACAAATCAAAAAAATGTAGACCACCTTAGAAATTTATATTCAGAGAATTTAATTGATAATATTGTTTTTAATTTTGATCAAAATCTTAATTTACTAATAGATCAAGCAGATTTATGCATAACAAGAGCAGGAGCCTCTAGTTTGGCTGAAATTTCTTTTCTCAATAAACCTTTTATTGCCATTCCATTACCAAGTTCTAAGGATAATCATCAACTAGAAAATGCAAATTATTATAAAAATAAAGGTTGTTGTTGGGTTGTTGATCAAACTAATTTTGATAAAAAAAAATTTGAAGACTTATTACTAAACATATTAAATAATAAAGATGAAATGCTTGTAAAAAAAAATAATTTAGAAAAATTAAATTATCAAAACACATGGAATAATGTTAATCAAAATTTATTAAATATTATTAATGAAAATTAAATTAGCAAAATCTGAAGTTATTCACTTTATAGGCATTGGTGGAATAGGTATGAGTGGATTATCACTTATAATGAAGGGCAAAGGGTTCAGAGTTCAGGGCAGCGACATCGCTAGCAATAAGAATATTGAAAGATTAAAAAAAGAAAAAGTAAAGATTACAATTGGACATAAAAAACAGAATATAAATAAAGCCACCATTATTGTGGTTTCTTCTGCAATAAAAAAAAATAATTCAGAATTAGTGGAAGCAAAAAAAAAACAATTACCAATTTATAAAAGAGGAGAAATGCTGGCAAATATTGTTTCTTTAACAAAAAATATTGTAGTTGTAGGCTCTCATGGAAAAACAACCACAACATCACTAATAGCATCAATTTTTCAGGAAACCAAAATAGATCCAACTATTATTAATGGAGGTGTCATTAATTCTATCAATAATTCTGCTAAACTAGGCAAAAGTGATTGGTCAATCCTAGAAGCCGATGAGTCAGATGGTAGTTTTATCTATATTCCACCTACATACTCAATAATAACTAATATAGATAGAGAGCATATGGATTTTTATAGCTCTATGGATGAGCTAAATAAATATTTTATTAAGTTTGTGAATAAAGTTCCATCCTTTGGAAAATCTTTTATTTGTATTGATGATCAGAATAATAAAAATTTAATTAGGAAATTAAGTAATAAAAATTTTTATACTTATGGAATTGATACAAAGTCAAATTTTTGTATTAAGAATATAAAACAATCAAAAGACTATTCTGAGTTTGATCTAAAGATAATTTTGCCAAATAAAAAAAATAGATTGATTAAAAAAATTAAGATACCACTATTAGGAATACACAACATTAGAAATTCAGTTGCAGCATCAGCTTTGGCTATTACAGTTGGATTAACAGTTTCAAGTATAAAAAAAGGATTAAAAAATTTTAAGGGCGTTCAAAGAAGATTTAACAAGATTTTTACATACAATAAAGTCGACTTTTTTGATGACTATGCTCATCATCCTACAGAAATTAAAGTTGTATTAGATGGAGTAAATAATGTTTATAAAGGTTATGAAAAAGTGTGTATTTTCCAACCACACAGAATATCAAGATTAAAAGACTTAAAAAAAGAATTCACTTATGCATTTAAAAATGCAGATAAAGTTATTTTACTTCCAATTTATACAGCAGGTGAAAAAATAACATTAGGTTTTAAATATGCAAATTTTGCTAGAGAAATAATCAAAAACTCAAAAGTAAAACTAATTATAGCAGACGATAGATTTCAATTAGCAAGATACATAAAAAATAATATTTATGGAAAAAAGATAGTTATTGGAATGGGTGCAGGAACCATCTCATCATGGATGAGAGAAATGCCTCGATATTTATAATGAGTATGAACCAAGAAGATCTATTGTTAGAATTTAAAGAAAATATAAAATTTGATTATAATTTAAAAAAAAAAAGTTGGTTTAATATAGGTGGCAATACTAAAATTTATTTTAAAGCAGAAAATTTAAAAGAATTAATAAGATTTTTAAAAATAATTGGAAATAAAGAAAAATTATTCATCCTAGGAGGTGGATCGAATACCTTGATTACTGATAAAACTTATGATGGTATTGTAATTAAGTTATCAAATAATTTTAATAATATTTCTCTTTTATCAAATAATATAATTATTGCTGGAAGTGCTGTTAGTGATAAATCACTCTCAGAATTTGCAATGGATAATAGCTTGGGTGGATTTGAATTTTTATCCTGTATACCTGGTACAGTAGGGGGAGGAATAAAAATGAACGCAGGTTGCTTTGATAGAGAATTTAAAGATATCCTAATTTCAGTGCAAGCTATCAATAAATTGGGGCAGGTTATTACGATCCCAGCAAAAGAAATCGACTTTAAATATAGAGATAGTAAATTATCTAATGATTTAATCTTCTTAAGTGCATCTTTTAAAGGTTTTAAAAAAAATTTAAATTTAATTAAGAATGAAATTATAGAATTAAAAAAAAAAAAAAAAAAAGCACAACCCACA
>Ga0257121_1001971_pt1 | contig 14949 bp, 10 predicted proteins | sample SI106_100metaG_FD_190180 | JGI IMG/M metagenome (GOLD analysis project Ga0257121, IMG submission 190180) | Marine microbial communities from Saanich Inlet, British Columbia, Canada - SI106_100 | ecosystem: Environmental > Aquatic > Marine > Inlet | place: Canada: British Columbia | collected... | reverse complement strand
CAATTTATTAAAAGGTTTGTTATTAAAAAAAGTTAATAAAAGAGCTCTTATATGTGATCCATCTACATCAGCATCAGTCATAATAATAATCTTTCCATATCTAAGATCTTTTAAGTCTATTTCTTGTACTTTTGGATCTAGGCCTAATGCATTAATTAAAGTAACTATTTCATTAGATGAAATCATTTTTGATAAAGCCTTTGTTCTTTGCTGCTCTGAGCCATCACCATTACCATTCTTTTTAGAAGCTAAATCCTCTACATAGGTATTTAAAATTTTACCTCGTAAAGGTAAAACAGCTTGATTAGCTCTATTCCTTCCTTGTTTTGCAGAGCCTCCAGCTGAATCACCCTCTACAATAAACAATTCTGTGCCTTCTTGTTTTCCTATTTGGCAATCTGCTAATTTTCCAGGAAGTCCACTTAATTCTAGGGCACCTTTTCTTCTTACATTTTCTCTAGCTTTTCTAGCTACATCTCTTGCCATCGCTGCCTGGATAACTTTAGCTAAAATTATTTTTGCAATAGATGGGTTTTGATCAAACCATATAGACAACTTCTCATTTACAACAGTTTCTATAATCATTCTTACTTCAGATGAAACTAACTTATCTTTTGTTTGTGATGAAAACTTTGGATCTGGTATTTTAGTAGATAATACACATGTCAAACCTTCCTTAATATCATCTCCAGAAATTGCAAATTTATTTTTTTTAAGAAGGTTATTTTCATTTGCATACTTATTAATAACTCTTGTTAATGCACTTCTAAAACCTAATAAATGTGTTCCACCGTCTTTTTGATAAATGTTATTAGTGTAAGGAAAAATATCTTCAGCATAACTTGCATTCCACTTCAAAGAACACTCAAGTTCAATATTATCTTTTTTTCCTTCTATATATATTGGTTTTTTAAATAAATCATTTCCATTTTTATTTTGTAGTTTTTCTCTTTTTTCATCTAGAAAATCTACAAACTCAAGTACACCGCCGTCAAATTTAAAATGGGATACTTTTTCTTTTTTTAAGCTAGCATCTGTAAAAATTATTTTAATGCCTTTATTTAAGAAAGCCAACTCTCTCATCCGCTTTATAAGAATATTTGCACTAAATTTTGTAGAAGAAAAAATTTTTTTTGAAGGCAAAAATGTAATTTGGGTTCCAGTTTCTTTAGACTTTCCTATAACTTTTAAAGGAGCTTTGGCTTCACCATTTTTAAATTCAATAAAGTATTTTTTTCCATCTCTACTTATTTCTAATTGCAGTGTTTCAGACAATGCATTTACAACTGAAACTCCAACTCCATGAAGTCCACCTGAAACTTTGTAAGAATCATGATCAAATTTTCCACCAGCATGAAGTTGTGTCATAATAACTTCTGCTGCAGATTTTTTTTCTCCCTTGTGCATATCAACAGGAATTCCTCTACCATCATCATTAACTGTAATAGTGTCATCAGAATTTATTCTTACATTTATATTTTTACAATAACCTGCTAGAGCTTCGTCTATGGAGTTATCAACAACTTCATAAACCATATGATGCAAACCAGTTCCATCGTCTGTGTCACCAATATACATCCCTGGTCTTTTTCTGACCGCCTCAAGACCTTTTAAAACTTTAATTGAGTCTGCTTGATATGTATTTTTATTTGTCATTTTTTAGATTTAGGAAAAATTAATTATAACATTTTTTAAAAAAAATGCTGATTTATCTTTGCTTTAACAATCAAAACAAAGCTAATTTAGCCCGTAAAATATGACTAATTTAATGGCGGAGAGAATGGGATTCGAACCCATGAAAGGATTGCTCCTTTACACGCTTTCCAAGCGTGCGCCTTCAACCACTCGGCCACCTCTCCTTATTTTACTTATTTCTTAAAGGAAAATTTTTAATAAAATTATTAGAATCAATTTCTAAAAAATTTTTAATTTCCTCTTTTTTTTTCCATATATCATCAAATTCTAGTGTCATTACATTGTGCTTGTTTTTAAAATTAACTATTTGTTTTTTAATACATCTTTCAAAAAAATATTTCTCTAGTTTTCCTTTTAACAAATAACATAAAGGACAGCCAAGTTTTACCACTTGAGTTTGAAAAATTTTTCTTCTTTTAAGGCTATTATAAATTTTTACATAATCTCCATAAATATAAATAATTTTAATATTTTTATTTTCTATTGAAGGAAATTTATTTAAATGTTTATATCCATCTTGATCATTTTCGTTATTCAATTTTTTATACAATTTTAAATATTGAATTAATGTCGTAGTTGCAACGCCACCTGTAGAGATTAAAATGAAATCTAACAATATATTATTCGAAATAGTTTTTGGTCTAGAATACTTATTTACAACAGATATAAAAAAATATTTTATAAACCTTAATGGAAACCTAATAAATTTTGCAATATAAGAAAAAATATTTTTTTTCACAATTAATTATTAATTATTCTTCTAAAATTTGATTTTTTAATAAATAAAAAAGAAATACATGCCCTTAGTTTTATAAAATTGATTTTAAATTTATTAATTCTAAATAAAACTAAGTTAACAAAGGTTTTTAAAAGACTTTTAATAAAAAGATTAGTAAAAAACAAAAAAAATTCTTTTTTCTCACAATGTTTTTTTTTAAAATATATTGATGACCAACAGAAATGCCAATTTCTTAAAAGTTCATGTTGATTATGATTTTTTTTTTCATGAGAAGCAAAACCAATGTGATGTGCTTTTGCTGCTGGTATTTTCAAAATTTGATAACCTTTCAGTCTAAGTCTTACACAAATATCTATATCTTCTAGATAAGTATAAATATTATCATCCCATTTTCCTATCTTTTCGATAATATCTTTTTTTACCAATAGTGCTGTGGAATTTACAGCTTCTACACAAATATCTCCTTCTGGCTCCAATAAAGAAAAATTATTTTTTTTATTATCTAAGACTTTCCCTTTATTGGATATTTTTAATTCGTAATGATCAAATCGACTATATTTTCCATTATCAGATGTAATAGGTGATAAAATTCCTGTATTTTCGTATTTTTCTGCTGCTTCAATTAACTTAATAATTGAGTCAGTTGTAATCACTACATCAGGTTGTGTTATAAAAATATAATTGTTAGAACATTTTGATACTGCATAATTTAAGGATTTGGAAATTCCTACATCGCCTATGTTATGGTAAAAAATTTTTTTTCTGATTTTACTTAAATTATCTCTTAATTTTTCATCATTTCCATTGTCTATGATGAGTATTTCTTGATCATCAGGTAAATGCTCTAAACATTTTTTAATTATGTCACCTGGATAAAATGTTGAAATAACAATACTGTAATCTTTCATTAAACCTGTGTTTATTCTTTTTTGATTTTTAAAACTCCTATAAACGCCTCTTGAGGAATTTCTACTTTGCCAAATTGTTTTGATTTGGCTTTACCCTTTTTTTGTTTTTCTAGGAGTTTTCTTTTTCTATCAGTAGCTCCACCACCATGAATTTTAGTTAGAACATCTTTCTTAAATCCTTTAATGGTTTCTCTGGCTATAATCTTTCCTCCAATTGCTGCTTGAACCGGTATCATAAAATTGTGTCTTGGTATTAAATCTTTTAATTTTTCACAAACTTCTCTCCCTGTTCTTTGAGCTAAATTCTTATGTATCATCATAGCAAGAGCGTCAACAGGTTCAGCATTTACTAAAATTCCAAGTTTAACTAAATCACCTTCTCTATGTTCAATAATTTCGTAATCAAAACTAGCATAACCACTTGTCATCGATTTAAGTCTATCATTAAAATCAAAAACTACTTCATTTAATGGTAGCTCATAATTTACTACAGCTCTATTACCTGAATAACTTAAATTGGTTTGTACACCTCTTTTATCCTGGCACATTTTCATTATGGGCCCTAAATATTCATCTGGTGTTATTATAGTTGCTTTAATCCAAGGTTCTTCAATTAATTTGATAAGTGTTGGATCCGGTAAACTTGAGGGGTTTTGCAAATTGACAATATCACCCGCATTCATATAAACTTTGTATACCACACCTGGTGTTGTGGTTAATAAATTTACGTCAAATTCTCTCTCTAATCTTTCTGTTACTATTTCTAAATGTAGCAATCCTAAAAAACCACATCTAAACCCAAGACCAAGTGCAGATGAGGATTCATGTTCAAATGAAAAACTTGCATCATTTAATTGTAGTTTAGCTAAACCGTCTTTTAATTTTTGATATTCTGAACTATCTACAGGAAATAATCCACAGAACACCACAGGTTTGCTTGGTTTAAAACCAGGTAAAGCTTCTTTTAAAGGTTTGGCAACATCACATATAGTATCGCCAACTTTTGTTTCAGATAAGACTTTTATTCCAGTTGTTATAAACCCTATTTCTCCAGCATTTAACTCGTTGATATCTGTAGCTTTTGGTGTAAATACTCCAACCTTTTCAACAATATATTCCTGATTAGTAGACATCATCTTAATTTTCATGTTTTTTGAAATTTTGCCGTCTATTACTCTGACTAAAATAACAACTCCTAGATAAGTATCGTACCAACTGTCAACCAATAAACACTTTAAATCTCCTGAGCCCTCACCTTTAGGACCAGGTAAGGCTTTGATAATTTGCTCTAAAATATCTTCTATACCTTCCCCTGTTTTTCCTGAACATGGGATCGCGCACTCTGTGTCAATACCTATTACTTCTTCAATTTGTTTTTTTGTTCTATCTATATCTGATGCTGGAAGATCTACTTTGTTTAAAACTGGCACTATTTCATGATCAATATCTAGAGCCTGATAAACATTTGCAAGTGTTTGAGCTTCTACTCCTTGAGTGCTATCAACAATTAAAATTGAACCTTCACATGCATAAAGAGACCTACTGACTTCATAGCTAAAATCTACATGACCTGGAGTGTCAATAATATTTAAAGTATAATCTTTACCATCTTTAGCTTTATAATTTAGTTTTACTGTTTGAGCCTTAATAGTTATTCCTCTTTCACGCTCTATATCCATTGAATCTAAAACTTGAGCTTTCATTTCTCTTTCTGTAAGACCACCACAGCTATGTATTATTCTATCTGCAATTGTAGATTTTCCATGATCTATATGTGCAATAATTGCAAAGTTTCTAATATTATCAATAGTGCTCATTTACTTTACGAACGTATCTTCGCACCAGTTTTATTTTCAACTGTTTTGATAATTAAATTATTGATGTTTTCTAAATCACTATCATTCAATGTTTTTTCTGATGATTGAATTGTAACAGTAATTGCTATTGATTTTTGATTTTCTGGAATATTTTCACCCTCATACACATCAAAAACTTTTATATTACTGATTAATTTTTGATCCACGCTTGAAACAGCATTTATTAATTCTTGAGCTTTTACCTCTTTATTTACTATAAATGCAAAGTCTCTCTCAGATTTTTGGTAAACCGAAACTTCAAATTTTGTTTTCTGATCATTTAATGTTTTTTTAGGAAGTTTTAAATTGTCTAAAAAAATTTCAAAACCTACCAAAGACTCAGTTTTTATATCTACCTTTTTTATAATATTAGGGTGAATTTCACCAAAATAAGCTGCTATTTGATCTTTTCCTCTATTCAAAAAAAGTCTACCTGACTTTCCTGGATGGTAATAGTTGGGTGTTTCACTGTCTATAAAAAATTTATCTGAATTGTAACCTGCTTCAACTAAAGTTTGAACTACATCTCTTTTAACATCGAAAACATCAACATTTCTCTCTTTTTCAATCCATGATAATCTAGATTTTTTACCTGCTGATAAACCACAAACTACTGTATTTTGTTCACCAGGATTATAACCAGTAAAAATAGGGCCTATTTCAAATATTGATAAATCTTTGAAACCTCTATCCAAATTTTTGTTCATATACATAATCAAATTTGAAAATATTGAGTTTCTTAAAACTCCTAACTCAGAGCTTATTGGATTTACAATTTTAATTTCTTTATTCGAGTTTTTAAAATGATCATTATAATTTGAGTCAGTAAACGACCATGTGATTGCTTCAAAATAACCTTTCGAAGCAATTGCTCTTTGTAAAAAATGAAATAATTTTTGTGATTGAGTTAAGGTAGATTTTGTTCTTTCCTTAACAGGATCTATAATCTCTATCTTGTCATAGCCAGCTATTCTAACTAACTCTTCAACAATATCTATTTCTTGTAAAATATCAGGTCTCCATGATGGAACAAATAATTTTAAAAATTTTTTTTCTTTTTTAAATTTAAAGCCAAGACCATTTAAAATGGAAAGAATTTCTTTAGTAGAAATTTTAAAACCGACTATTTTTTCAAATAAATTTGGATCAAATTTTATCAATTTAGTTTTATAAGTTTCAGATTTTTGAATATCTATTTTGCTAACTTCTCCTCCACAAATTTCTTTAATTAATAATGCAGCTTTGTTTAAACCTTCTTCAATAGATAATGGATCAACACCTCTTTCAAACCTAAATTTAGCATCTGTATCAATATTTAATTTTTTAGCTGTTCTCCTAATTGATCTAGGTTCAAAATATGCAGACTCTAATAATATATTTTTTGTATTAAACTCTGTACCAGATCTTGTGCCTCCAATAATTCCACCTAACCCTAAAACACCCTTGTTGTCACTAATTACGCACATACCATCTTTTAATTTGTAATTTTTATTATCTAGAGCTGTAAATTCTTCTCCAGATTTTGAGTTTCTAACTACAATACCTTTTTCAATTTTATCAGCATCGTATGCGTGCAATGGACGATTAATATCAAACATTACATAATTTGTGATATCAACTATTGCTGAAATAGGTTTTTCACCAATTGAATTTAATTTATCTTTTAACCATTTAGGACTCTCGGTATTTTTTACATTTTTTATCAAACAACTTCCAAAAGCGTTGCAGCCTTGACTTTTTTCTTTAGTAATTTTTATATTTATATTTTGTTTGCTGTTTGATTTAATCTTTTTTTCTTTTGTATTCTTCATTTTACCAAAACCAGAAGCCACGAGATCCCTAGCTATTCCTTTGACGCCAAGGCAATCTGACCTGTTCGGCGTAATTGATAAATCAATAAGGTTTGAATTAAATATAGAAAAATAATTATTTCCTATATTTTTTTCATACTTTGAGGGCGATAGCTCTGCTATACCATCACTCTCATCAGATAAATTAAGCTCAGACTCTGAGCAGAGCATTCCATAAGATGTAACATCCCTAATCTTGGCTACTACCAATTTTGTTTTACTCTTTGGCACAATTGCACCTGGAGGAGCATAAATTGTTATCAGTCCTTCTCTTGCATTAACAGCACCACATACAACTTTTTTAAGTTCTTTTTCTCCAATATCAACGTCACAAACTTTTAGGCGATCAGCATTTGGGTGCTTTTCTGTTTTTATAATTTTTGCAACTTTAAATAGATCTAATCCTTCAGATAAATTTTCAATACTTTCAACCTCTAAACCAACATTGGTAAGTTTTTCTAAAAGAGCTTCTTCACTTAAGTTTGTTTTTAAGTGATCTTTTAACCAATCAAATGTAATCTTCATCGACTCAGACCTCTATAATTTGTTGGTACGTCTAAAGGATCAAACCCAAAATGATTTAGCCATCTATAATCACAATTAAAGAAAGCTCTTAAATCATTAATTCCATACTTAAGCATTGCTAATCTATCAATCCCAATTCCAAATGCGTAACCTTGATACTTTGAAGTATCAACTTTTACATTTTTTAAAACATTAGGATGAACCATTCCACACCCTAAGATTTCAAGCCACTGATCACCTTCTCCTATAACTATTTTTCCATCTTTTATTTCATAGCCAATATCTACCTCTGCTGATGGCTCTGTAAATGGAAAGTGACTTGGTCTAAATCTCATCTTAATTTTTTCAACTTCAAAAAACTCCTTAATAAAATAATTTAAACAGCCTTTTAAGTGGCCCATATTAATATTTTTATCTACATATAAACCTTCAACTTGATGAAACATTGGTGTGTGTGTCTGATCACTATCAGATCTATAAGTTCTACCAGGTGCAATAATTTTGAATGGAGGCTTATTTTTTATCATTGTTCTAATTTGAACAGGTGAAGTATGGGTTCTTAATAAAATTTCTTTACTCTCATCAAGATAAAATGTGTCATGCATGTCTCTTGCTGGATGACTGTCAGGAGTATTTAAAGCTGTAAAGTTGTTATACTCATTTTCAATATCAGGACCTTCCTCAACACTAAAACCTATTTCAGAAAAAATTGATGAAATCTCATCTATAGTTTGTGAAACAGGATGTATTTTACCTCTAACAAACTGTCTTTCTGGTAATGTTATATCAATTTTTTCTTTTTCTAATTTTTCATTTATTTTTTTTGATTCAATTTCACTTAATTTACTTATGATTAAATTTTGAAGCTCCTCTTTGATCTGGTTTAGATCAGATGCAAAATTTTTTCTCTCTGTCTCAGGTATTGAACCTATGTTTTTAAATTGAGATGAAATTAAACCATTTTTTCCAAATAATTCAGTTTTGATTTGATTTATAGCTTCTAAACTTAAATTATTATTGAGCTTAGCTGAATACTCGTTTTTAATATTTTTTATGTCTGACATACTGATAGATTATTTCCTTAAGAAATAAAAACAATAGAGAAGATTAATTTAAAGCTGATTGAGCTTTATGTACAATTGTTTTGAATGCTTCTGGGCTATCGTAAGCAATTTCAGCAAGAATTTTTCTATCAATTGCAACGCCACATTTACTAAGCCCATTGATAAATTTTGAATAAGTCATACCTTCAGCTCTAACACCAGCATTGATTCTTTGTATCCACAAAGATTTAAAATCTCTTTTTTTGTTTCTTCTATCTCTATAAGCATACTGCATCGCTTTCTCCATTGCTTGTTTAGCGACTCTTATGGTATTTTTTCTTCTGCCCCATTGACCTTTGACAGCTTTTAAAACTTTTTTATGTTTTGCTTTGCTTGTTACGCCTCTTTTAACTCTAGCCATTATTAACCTCTTAAACTGTAGGGCATAAACGATTTAACAATTTTTCCATCTTGTTTGGACATTGTAGTTGTGCCTCTTAATTTTCTAATTTGAGAATTTGTTCTTTTGATCATACCATGTCTTTTACCTGCTTGAGCGGTCATCACCTTGCCTGTTGCAGATATCTTAAATCTTTTTTTTGCTGAGCTTTTAGTTTTTAATTTTGGCATAATTCTGCGGTGTTATACAAACATTGATGTAAATTTACAACCTATATTAAAGCTTATAAAGGCTGAATTACCATAATCATTTGTTTTCCATCAAACTTAGGGTTCAATTCTACCTTACCAATATCCTTCATATCTTCTTTAATCTTATCCATTAGCTCTTTTCCCAAATGAGAGTGTTGGAGCTCACGACCTTTAAACCTAACTGTAAATTTTACTTTATCGCCTTTTGCAATAAATTTTTTTGCATTTTTTACTTTAAAATCATAGTCATGAGTTTCTGTAACTGGTCTCATCTTAATTTCTTTTAAAAGAACAATTTTTTGTTTTTTCTTTGCTATATTAGCTTTTTTTTGAGCATCATATTTGAACTTACCCATATCCATTATTTTACAAACTGGCGGATTAGCATTAGCTGCTATTTCTATTAAATCTAATCCTTGATTTTTTGCCATTGATATAGCTTCATTAGTATTCATGGTTCCAAGATTCTCACCATCGCTTGCTATAACCTGAACATCAGGAGATGAGATTCTATTATTAGATCTAGGACCTCTGTCTTTTGTTCTTCTTTGAAAGTAATTTTGTTTAAAATCTGCCACTTAGTTTGAGGATGCTTTATTTAAAGCAGAGAAGGTTTTTAAGAATAAATTTAAATCCATATTTTCTTGTTTGTTAGAGTCTAATCTTCTAATCGTTACCGAGTTAGAGTCAACTTCTTTTTTACCACAAATTAATAAAAGAGGTATTTTTGCTAATGAATGATCCCTTATTTTGTAATTTAAATTATGTTTTTTTAAATCAACGTTTGAACTAATGCCTGCTTGTTTAATTTTTTTTGACACTTCGATAGCATAATCATCAAATTCTTCAGATATTGGTATCACAACAGTTTGTAATGGAGAAATCCAAAAAGGAAATTTACCAGCATAATTTTCTATAAGAATTCCTATAAATCTTTCTAAAGAACCAAATAGCGCACGATGAAGCATAACAGGTACTTTTTTAGTTCCATCTTTATCAACATAAGAAGCATCTAATCTTCCTGGTAAATTTAAATCGACTTGCAAAGTTCCGCACTGCCAATCTCTTCCAATTGCATCTCTTAATACAAATTCAATTTTTGGACCATAAAATGCACCTTCACCCTTATTAATACTATATTCTAACTTAGATGCTTTGACTGCTTCAAGTAAAGAAGCTTCTGCTTTATCCCAAACTTCATCATCACCAACTCTTACATCTGGTCTATCTGCATATTTTAGAATTACATTTTCAAAACCAAGGTCTTTGTAAATATCTAAAATTAAATTAGTTACTTCTAAACATTCACTTGTAATTTGATCCTCAGAACAAAATATATGAGCATCATCTTGAGTGAACGCTCTTACTCTAAGAAGACCATGCAATGCACCAGATGGTTCATAACGATGTACTTTGCCAAATTCTGTTATACGTAAAGGGAGGTCTCTATAGCTTTTTAAACCTTGATTAAAAACTTGAATATGCCCTGGGCAATTCATTGGCTTTATTGCAAATACTTTTTCATCTGGAGTTTCTGATGTATACATATTTTCACCGTATTTTTCCCAATGACCAGACTTTTCCCACAATTGTCTATCTAGTATCTCTGGTGTATTAACCTCTTTGTAACCAGCAGCATCCTGTCTGCCTCTCATATAATTAATCAATTTTTGAAATAAAGCCCAACCTTTTTCGTGCCAAAATACTGAGCCTGGACTTTCTTCTCTAAAATGAAATAAATCCATTTCTTTTCCAAGTTTTCGATGATCTCTTTTTTCAGCTTCTTCTATTCTTTTTAAATGTTCATCCAGATCTTTTTGGGTTGCCCAGCTTGTGCCATATATTCTTTGCAGCATTTCATTATTAGAGTCACCTCTCCAATAAGCTCCCGAAACTTTTGTAAGCTTAAAAAATTTTCCAATTTTACCTGTTGAAGAAAGATGTGGTCCTCTGCATAGGTCATGCCATTCACCATGAAAATAAATAGATACATCTTCGTTTTCTGGGATTGCTTCAATTAATTCTGCTTTGTAAGTTTCTCCTTTTTCTTTAAAATGTGAAATAGCTTTATTTCTCTCCCAAACTTCTCTTTTTGTGATTTCATTTCTATCCACAATTTCTTTCATCTTATTTTCAATTTTTTCTAAATCATCTTCGGTAAAAGGTTCTTTTCTCGCAAAATCATAGTAAAAACCATTTTCAATAATTGGCCCAATAGTAACTTGTGTTCCTGGAAATAATTCTTGTACAGCCATTGCTAATATATGTGCTGTATCGTGCCTTATAGTTTCTAAGCCCTCAGGGTTTTTTGACGTAAAAATTTTAATAGAACAATCTTTTTCTATTAAGAAATCTAAATCCTTTAAATCACCATCAACGCTTATAATCATAGCTTGTTTGGCAAGTGACTTGCTAATTTTTTCAGCTACATCTAGACCTGTAACTTTGTCTGGAAATGTTAAATTATTTCCATCTGGTAATGTAATTATAGGCATTAATTTAATATTCTTTTATACTCTGAATAAGTAGAAAAGCACATTTTTTCAACATTAAATTTTTGAATTATGTTTTTTCTTCCTTCTTTACCTATCGATTGTAATGATGCTTCATCCATAGATAGTACTTTTAAAATTTTTTCACTTAATGATTTTGCGTTGTTAGACTCGAATAAAAAACCTGTTTTTTCATCAATTACAGTTTCATTAGACCCGCCAATATCACTTGCAATTATAGGTTTTTCCATTGATTGAGTTTCAACAGCAACTCTTCCAAAAGCCTCGGGCTCAATTGATGCTGATATCACTATATCTGAAACTTTGTAAGCTAAAGCCATATCATTACAATAATCAATAAATTTTACCTGATTATTTAATCTATATTGCTCTGTAAGTCTGATAAGTTTTTTTTTATATAGATCTCTACCTTGATCACTTCCAAGTATTACAGCATAAAAAGCCTCATACCCAAGTTCAATATTTACTAAATTAATTGCTTCTATAAAAACTTCTTGTCCTTTCCATCCTGTTAGTCTCCCAGGTAAAAGAATTATCTTTTTATCTTTTTCTATTTGCCATTTTTTTAATAGTTTTTTTTCATCACTATCTAACTTGGTGGTTGGATCAAAATAGTCAACGTTAATCCCTCTAAAGATAACTAAAAGTTTTTTTTTGGCATCAAGATATTTTGTGTAATTTTCTTTGATATGAGAAAAAATAAAATTGGATCCTGCTATGATTAAATCAGACCTAACCATTACAGAATTATAAAATTTTTTAATTTTACTATTAAAATTATAAGTCCCATGAAAAGTAGTAACAAATTTTCTGCCAGTAATTTTAGCTGCAAATAAACATGACCAAGCAGGAGCTCTACTTCTAGCATGTACAATTGAAATATTTTTAATAAGTATAATAGCAACTAAAGCTAGAAAATTAATAAATATAATGAACGGATTTTTACTATGAACAGGAAGCTTTATTATTTTTACTTTTTTTTTATCGATAAATTTGAGAAGTTCCCCACCACTAGTTACAATATAAGATCCACAATCATTTTCTGGTAAATAATGAGCAATATCATAACAGCCCGTCTCAGTTCCTCCATAACCTAATTTTGGTATGACTTGTAAAACTTTTAAATTAGATGACATTTGATATGATTATATAATATTAGATTAAACATATAAACGATTATGACTCATTTCAAATATCACAAAATCTCAAAAAGTAAGAAAATAAGATTTATTTGCAACATTTATAAAGGTGCTCCTTTTATTGTTTTTTTACATGGCTTTATGTCTGATTTAGAGGGAAAAAAACCAAATGCTTTTTTAAAATTTGCCAAGCAAAATAAACTAAGTTTTTTAGCACTTGAATATTCAGGACATGGAAAATCATCAGGAAAATTTGTAAATGGTAATATTACAAAATGGAGTAACGAAACATCAGTTCTAATTAAAAAGTTTGTTAAAAAGAATAGCTTTACTATTGTTGGTTCAAGTATGGGTGCGTGGTTAGCCCTTAAACAATTTCGAGAATTTAAAAATCAAATAAAGGGATTTTTGGGTATTGGTTCTGCACCTGAATTTTTAGAAAATTTGATGTGGAAAAAATTCACGAAAAAAATGAAGTCTGACACTATTCAAAAAGGAATATTGCAATTAAAACATGGTAACTATGAATATCCAATTGCTTTTCAATTAATAAAAGATGGCAGAAAAAATAAGGTTTTAAATAAAAAAATAAATTCCAAAATAAATGTTACTATGGTCCACGGTCATAAAGATGAAGTGGTACCAGTTTCTTATTCAAGAAAAGTTTTAAAAATATTTCAAAAAGCAAAAAAAAAATTAGTAATTGTTAATGATGGTGATCACAGTTTATCAAGTCAAAAATGGCTTAAAACAATAATAAAAGAACTTAAATTGATTATTTAACTAACTTCTTTAATAACTGGTTTGAGGCTAATTGGATTACTTAACTTGTCTAACATTTCTTTTGGACAAACTTGAACAAAATTCTTTAACTCTTTATTATAATTTTCAATTAACAACTTTGATAAATTAGACCCAGTTTCTTCAAAATGCTCTTTGATTAAATCTTTAAGATATTTTTTCCAATAATCTGTTTCTACATTTTGCCATACAACAGACTCTTTGTTTACTTTTTTTTCAAATTCTCTTGATTTGTCATAAATGAATGCAATACCCCCTGTCATACCCGCTGCAAAATTATCACCCACATCACCTAAAATTACTACTGTTCCTCCTGTCATATATTCACAACCATTAGAGTCACATCCTTCAATTACTGTGGTTGCTCCAGAATTTCGAACGGCAAATCTTTCTCCCGCTTGTCCAGCTGCAAATAATTTTCCTGAAGTTGCACCGTATAAAACTGTATTACCTATAATGGTGTTTTCATTTGAAATTAAATTACTTTCATCAGACAATTTGATTGAAATTGTTGCACCTGATAACCCCTTGCCCACATAATCATTAGCATCTCCTTTAAGAACAAGTTTTAAGCCTTTTGCTGAAAAAGCACCAAATGACTGCCCTGCTGACCCTTTGAAATTTAATACCAAAAAGTTTTCATTTAGTTTTTCATATCCATACTTTTTATAAAGATGATGAGATATTCTTGTTCCAACAGCTCTATTAGTATTTTTAATAACGTATTCTTTTTCAACCTTTTCAGAATTAGCTAAAGTTTTTTCTATCTCTGGCCAAATTTCTTGATCAAGTGTATCTGGTACATGATTTATTTCCTGATTTTCACAATATCTTTTATTGTTACCATTATCTGCTTGCACAAAAAGTGGGTTCAAATCTAAATCATCAAGATTTGGGGAAGCTTTACTAACCTGCCTTAAAAGGTCTGTTCTTCCAATTATATCGTTCAATGATTTAAAACCTATTTTTGCTAAAATTTCTCTTACTTCAGATGCAATAAAAGTAAATAAGTTAACTACTTTATCTGGAGTACCTGTAAATTTTTCTCTAAGTTTATCGTCTTGAGTGCAAACGCCAACTGGACATGTATTTGAATGACACTGTCTAACCATAATACAGCCCATCGCAACTAATGCAGTGGTTGCCACTCCGTACTCCTCAGCTCCCATCATTGCTGCAATAACCACATCTCTTCCTGTTTTAATACCACCATCAGTTCTAAGAGTAAC
>Ga0257121_1001967_pt1 | contig 14964 bp, 16 predicted proteins | sample SI106_100metaG_FD_190180 | JGI IMG/M metagenome (GOLD analysis project Ga0257121, IMG submission 190180) | Marine microbial communities from Saanich Inlet, British Columbia, Canada - SI106_100 | ecosystem: Environmental > Aquatic > Marine > Inlet | place: Canada: British Columbia | collected... | reverse complement strand
AAATATGAAAATAACAAACCAACAAAAATTGAGACAGTAGTAATTTCAACACAACATGCACCAGATATTTCTCAAGAAGAAATTTCAAAAGAAATCATTGACAAAGTAATCAAACCAGTCTTAGGAGGTTTGTGGGATGATCAAATTAAAATTCACATCAACCCTACAGGGAAATTTGTGATTGGTGGACCACATGGGGATGCTGGTTTAACTGGAAGAAAAATCATTGTTGATACTTATGGTGGATTTGGAAGACATGGTGGAGGGGCTTTTTCAGGAAAAGATCCTTCTAAAGTGGATAGATCTGCATGTTATATGTGCAGATATATCGCAAAAAATCTCGTTGCAGCAGAATTAGCTGATAGATGTGAAGTACAATTAGCATATGCAATTGGTGTAGCAGAACCAGTATCACTTTATGTAAATACATTTGGAACAAATAAAATTCCAGAAAACCAAATTGAAGAATTAGTTAGAAAGAATTTTGATATGAAGCCATCAGGAATAATATCACAGTTAGACTTGAAAAGACCAATTTACAAAAAAACTGCAGCGTATGGTCATTTTGGAAGAAATGAGCCAGAATTTTCTTGGGAAAAAACAGACAAATCTGAAACATTAAAGCAATCTGCTGGATTGTAGTAATTTCAGTACCGATTGGAATTTTATTTTAGATATTTTAGATAATCTTTTGTGATTTCCTTTAAAATTACCAATTAGAATATTGAGATCATCTATTCCAAAATCAGATTTTGAATTTATAATTGCATTATGATATGCTTCTTCAAGATTGATTTTTTTAATTCTAGTTTTAGTTCCTTTAGAAAAAACTTTAACATATTTTTCAAAAGTCACATAATCAGGACCAACAAGATCAATAATTTTATTATTGAATTCTAATCGATATATGGATTCAAAAATAACTTTTACAACATCAGATACATGTATCGGTTGAATTAAATATTTTCCAGAGCCTGGAATTATAATTTCTCTAGATTTGATTTGTTTTTTTAGATTTTTTGAAAATAAATCATCTTTTCCAACAATGTATGAAGGTCTAAAAATTGTGAAGTTTATACCAGAATCAATTATTTGTTTTTCTGCATTATATTTTGAAATAAAATATCCTGATGAGGTATTTGGTGAAACTCCTAATCCACTCAAAAAAATAATTTTTTTTATTCTAGATTTTTTACTTAAATTTACAATATGTTTTGTTAAATCAGTATTTATCGTATCATAATCAACATTTACAGATTGTTTTCCTATTCCAACAAGATGAATTAATGCATCTGAATTTTGAATTTTTTTAAGGATATTTTTTTCTTCATAATTCTTTGAAATAATTTTAGTTTCAGATTTAAAATTCTTAAAATCATTTCTAGATATTGAAATCAATTCAATATTTTTTTCTGATAAATATTTTCGAAGATTTTTTGCAATAAATCCACTAGCTCCAGTAACAACAATCTTTAGAGATTTAACCATAATAAAACCAAGTTTGTTTTAATTTTAAATCTATTTGAATAATTTTTGAAAATTATGAAATAAGAGTTAATACTGGAAAATGAATACAATTAACGTGGAAGAAGAAAAGAAAAAATTAAAGACCGGTTATACTACTGGAAGTTCTGCAACTGCAGCATCAAAAGCTGCACTATTATCAATAATTAATCAAAAAAAAATTGAAAATGTAGATATTTTATTACCAAAAAAATCCTATGTTCAAATTCCAATATATTCATGTGAATTTGAATCTGATAAAGCAAAATGTTCAGTAATCAAAAATGGAGGAGATGATCCTGATGTTACACATGGGGCAGAAATTATTGTAGAATTATCATTTACTGAAAAAATAAACGAAATTGAAATTGATGGTGGTGAAGGAGTAGGCATAGTAACTAAACCAGGATTAGGTTTAGAAATTAACAAACCTGCAATTAATCCAGTTCCTAAAAAAATGATTACTGAAAATCTAAGAGAAGCAGGAAAAGTAGTTCTTTTAGAAAAAGGAATTAGAATAGTTATTTCAGTACCTAAAGGAAAAGAGTTAGGACCAAAAACAGATAATCCAAGATTAGGAATTGTGAATGGAATTTCAATTTTAGGAACTAGTGGAATTGTTATTCCATTTTCTACAGCAGCTTATGCAGCATCAATTAGACAAAATTTTGATGTAGCAATTGCAGCAGGTAATGATACAGTAGTGCTTACAACTGGTGGGAGAAGTGAAGATTTTGCAAAAAAAATGGTAGATTTACCAGAACATTGTTTTGTACAAATAGGTGATTTTTCAGGATATGCAATTCAACAATGCGGTAGAAAAAATATCAAAAAAGCGTATGTTGTGGGTTTCATTGGAAAACTAGCAAAAATGGCAGCTGGAGTCAAACAAACTCATGTCAAAGGATCTAAAGTAGATATGAGTTTTCTAGCCGAATTAGCTCAAAAATGTAATGCTAATGAAAATGTAATTCAGGATATAAAAAAAGCAAATACAGCAAGACATGTTTTAGAAATTATTCAAAAAAATAAGATTGGGGGATTTTTTGACTTGATTTGTGGTGAGACGTATAAACATATGAGAAAACATTCTGAGGAAAAAGTTCCAATTGATATAATATTATTTGATTTTGAAGGAAATATTTTGGCTAGAAAATCAGGACAGTAAGGTATTTTATTAAAGTTGAAAGATTTTGATTATGGAAAAAACTTCAGTTCTTGCTATTACTAAAAATGGAATAAAGATTGGAGAAAATCTAAAAAAACTATTTCCAGATTGGAATGTATTTGCTCCTTCAAAACTAACAACTGAAACAATGGGAATTACATGGTATTCTGAGCCTACAACAGAAAAACTTGTTGATCTTTTTAAAAATAATAATGCATTAATCTGTATTTTTTCATTAGGAGCAGTAATTAGATTAATTGCTCCATATTTGAAAGATAAAAAAACTGATCCTGCTGTAATTGTAATTGATGATAAAACAAATTTTGTGATCAGTGTCTTATCAGGACATATTGGAGGAGCTAATGAATTGACTAAAGAAATTGCAGAAAAACTTGGATCTTTACCTGTAATTACTACTGCAGCTGATGTTAACAAAACAATTGCAGTTGATCTTGTAGGAAGAGAGTTTAATTGGAAAATAGATGATGATTCTACTGTAACAAAGATTAGTGCACATATGGTAAACGAAGAACCAATAGGTGTATTTCAGGAAGCAGGAGAAAAAAAGTGGAGTAAAAAATTACCAAAAAACGTTATAATTTATGAAAATATAAAGGATTTAAAAAAATCAAATTCTAAGGCATATCTTATAATTTCAGATAAAGTAATTGATGATGAAATATCTAAAGAGTCTGTGATATATCGTCCTCCAAGTTTAGTAATTGGTATTGGGTTACATTGGGATACTTCAAAAGATACGATCAAGGAAGGGATTGAATTTTGTTTGGAAAAATTCAAACTAAGTTCAAAATCAATTGCAAAATTAGTATCAATAAAAAAACCAGAGAATGTACAAGGATTAATAGATCTTGGAAAAGAAATGGGAATTTCAGTAGAATATGTGAATAGAGAAGATTTGGCTGAAATTTCTGCTCCAAATCCATCTGAAACAGTAAAAGCATTTGAAGGAACTGCAAGTGTTTCAGAAGCTGCTGCTATCAAAGTGTCTGAAGGGCAACTAATAGTAGAAAAGCAGAAATTCCCACCAAATTTGACTATAGCCATAGCGAGGATTATGAGTTGAAACGAGGGTTACTGTTAATTGATAGAGGCAGTAGAGAAAGAGAAGCATCTGAAGAATTAGATGTAATTTGTCAAGGAATTCAGGCAAAAGGTGATTATGTTTTTACAGATTTTTGTTTTCTAGAAGTCGAACCACCGTATATTGAAGATGGTATTCCTAAATGTCTAAAACAAGATATTGATTCTTTAACTATAGTTCCTTACTTTTTGTATCCTGGGAAAAAAGTAAAAAATGCAGTTACAGATGTAATGAAATTTCAAAAAGATACCAAAATAAAATTTGTAGTTACAAAACAAATGAGTATGCATAAAACTTTGGTAGATGTTGTTAAAAATAGAATATCTACAACACTAAAAGAAAATGAAATTACATTTTCAAATAATGAAGTTGATGTAATGATTATTGGACATGGTAGTAAGGATCCTAATGCACAAAGATCACTTGATTACATTGTAAATGAATTGACAGATTCATACAGAAATGTTAGTAGATGTTGGTTAGAAATAGAACAACCTGATATTTTTGAAGGAATTAAAAAATGTGAAAAAGATGATCCCAAAGTACTGATAATTGTTTTTTATTTTCTTCATGAGGGTGCACATGTTAAAACTGATATTAATAATGATTTGATACCAGCACTTGAAAAATCTACCATAGAGAAAGCATACATTACAAAACATATAGGAACAGATCAAAAAATGGTAGATTTGATATTAGAAAGAGCAAAAGAGGTAGAAGATGCAGACTAAAAAAGGCCAATCAATTGAAGATGCAAGTATGCAAATGATAGAAGATGAAATAGGATCACATGAATTTAATGAAAAAGAATGGCCAATTGTTAGAAGAATTATTCATTCAACAGCAGATTTTGATTTTGCAGATAAAAATAAATTAATTTTTCATAAAGATGCAATTCAAAGTGGCATGAATGCCTTGAAAAATGGTTGTAGTATAGTAGTTGACGTTAATGGGGTTATTGGAGGAATGAACAAACAAAATCCAAAAGATTTTGGAAACAACATAGTTTGTAATATTTCAAAACCAGAAATCATGGAATTGGCAAAAAAAGAGGGTAAAACTCGTTCACAAGTATCAATGAGAGCGGCAATTTCTGATATTAATGGAGGTGTTGTAGCAATTGGAAATGCTCCAACTGCCCTTCAAGAAGTAATCCAAATGGTCAAAGAAGGAACAGTAAAACCTGCTCTAATAATTGGGATTCCAGTTGGATTCATTTGTGCTGCTGAATCTAAAGAAGAATTATCAAGATTGAAAGAAGCACCATTTATCACCAATGTTGGAAGAAAAGGAGGCAGTTCTTCAGTATCTGCTACAATTAATGCAATTTTTAAATTAATTAGAGCAGAATCATCTCTTTGAATATTTTATACAATTTTTAACAAAAATTTGTGCATAATCTGAACTATCAAAATACAGATGACCATAAGATGCTAATGTGTTATCTTGAATTAATCCATCTTGATGTTTTTTAATTCCTTCACCAATTTCTAAAGCATATGCAAATTTTGAGTCAGATGATACAAAATCCAATTTGGAGTAATGAAACTCATGACCATGAAAAGTATGTAGTTTTTCTGATATTGGATTTTTTGTGGTGATTTTACCTTTGGTGTAATTAAGCCTCATTTTCTTTGTCATTTTAGTTTCAGCATCAAAAAGACCAATCATTTTGAATTTTTTATTTTCAGATGAAATAGATTTTGTCAAATACATTAATCCTCCACATTCAGCATAAATAGGAAGACTATCTTCGGATAATTTCTTTATTGATTTTTTCATGATTTGATTTTTTGAAAGAGAATCACCTAAAATTTCTGGAAATCCTCCACCAATGTAAAGTCCGTCACACTTTGGAATTTTTTTATCTTTTACAGGACTAAAAAATTTTAAATTTGCACCTTCACGTTGTAATGCTTTTAGATTATCTTGATAATAGAAATTAAATGAAGTATCAAGTGCAACTGCAATTGTAGTTTTTACTTTTTTGATTAAAGGTTTTGGTTTTTTAGTAAGATCAGATGAATTTTTTGCAATTTTAATTATTTCATTAATATTAAGATAATTTGAAATAATTTTTGAAACTTTTTGAATTTGTGTTTTGAGGATTTTACTCTCTAATGTAGAAATTAATCCAAGATGTCTTGATGGCATATTAAGTGATACATCTTTTGGAATTACTCCAACAATTGGAATTTTTATTTTTTCTAATGCAGTTCTGCACAATATTTCATGCTTTTTACTGCCTATTTTGTTTAAAATGATTCCAGAAATGTGTGAATTTTTATGAAACTTTAAAAATCCAAGAGCAGTTGCGGCAATAGATCGAGAAGTTTTACTTGCATCTAGAACTAACAATACAGGTGATTTTGTCAATGATGCTACATGATGCGTACTAGCATGATTTGAATCACCACCAAATCCATCATAGTACCCCATTACTCCTTCTATTACAGATATATCTGATTGAGAATTTGAAATAAAACTATTCAAAAGTTGATTCTTACCCATTAACCAAACATCCAAGTTGTATGTTTCATGTTTTGAAATACTTGATAGATATCCGGGATCAATGTAATCAGGTCCTACCTTAAATGGTTGAACAGAAAACCCATGTTTTTGTAAAGAATGAATGATTGAACATGTAATTGATGTTTTCCCTACTCCACTAGTAGTACCTGCAATAACAATTCTAGGAATTCTCAATTTGCATGACTTGAATCATTTTTTATTTAAATTGATAGATTTTAGAAAATCCTCAATGTTTTTAGTGAGATTCATCAAGTATAATTTATGGAAAAGGATGGATTAACGATTGTTTATACTGGAAAAGGTAAAGGGAAAACAACTGCAGCTTTAGGCATTGCATTACGTGCAACTGGATATGAAAAGAAAACGTGTATGATTCAATTCATCAAAGGTTCATGGCATTATGGAGAAATGGATTCATCAAAGAGACTTGAACCAGAATTTGAAATGGTAGCAGTTGGTAAAGGATTTGTTGGAATAATTGATGATAAAAGTCCAAAAGAAGATCATGAGAAAATTGCTAAAGAGGCAGTTAGAATTAGTAATGAAAAGATTCAATCAGGAAATTATGATATTGTAATTTTAGATGAGATAAACTATGCAGTAAACCTAAATCTAATTTCAATAAATGATGTTTTAGACATTATCAAATCAAAACCAAATAATGTTGATTTGATACTTACAGGTAATTATGCCAAAGATGAGGTTATTGAAATTGCTGATCTTGTTACAGAAATGAGAGAGATAAAACATCCATTTCAGCAGGGGATTAAAGCAAAGAAAGGAATTGACTTCTAACGAGCAACATTAATTTACGCATGAGGAATTTTTAGAAGAAATGTCTACTGAAATTCAAGAAATGCCTGAGCAAGGAGAAATTATTCTTGCTACAATAACCAAAGTAATGGATCATGGTGCATATGTGACATTAGATGAATATGATGAGATTCAAGGATTTCTACATATCTCAGAGATTGCTCCAGGTTGGATAAGATCAGTAAGTAGATTTGTCAAAGATGGTGAGAAAAAAGTTTTACTAGTAAAAAAAGTGAATGCCAAAAGAGGCGATATTGATCTTTCATTAAAACAAGTTTCAAAAGATCAGAAAAAGCAGAAATTAAAAGAAGTCAAAAAATATGAAAAAGGTAAAACATTACTACAAAATGTTCAAGAAAAAACAAAATTATCAGATGAAGAAATAGAAAAATTAGAAGATGATATTTATTCAAAATTTGATTCAGTTTATGATGCATTCATAGAAATTGGAAGAAACGGAATAGAATCTGTCAAGGAACTCAAGCTAGCAAAAAAAACTGCAACTGTAATTGAAGAAATATGTTCAAAAATAAAATTACCATCAGTTGAGATTAGAGGAATTATGGAAATTACAAATAGTAAGTCAGATGGAATAGAAATTATTAAAAAAGTTTTGTTAGACGTGCTAAAAAAAGATTCTACAATAGATATTACATATTTAGGTGCACCAAAATACAGATTGTCTATAACTTCAGAAGATTTTAAATCTGCTGAAAGATCATTAAAACCAATTATTATTGAAATTCAAAGTAATATAGAAAAGAAAAAAGGTGCATTCACATTTACCCGAGAAGAATCAAAGAAAACAAGAGATAATTAAAATGAAATTTCAATTAAGAAAATGCGTTAAATGTTATCATTATACACTTAAAGAAAAATGCTCAAAGTGTAATGAAGAAACAATTTCTGCACATCCAGCAAAATTTTCACCTGATGATAAATATATGAGATATAGACTAGCTGAAAGATATAATTAATTTAATGGAACATAGTCTTTGTTAACTTCATAGATAAATACTCCAATTACTGATTGTCCTTTTTCAACGTCAAAACTTGGCGAAGTATAAACTAGTCTAAACGGACCATCACCATCAATGGGTAATTTGATATCTTTAACATATACAGGAGTTAAACCTGATTGATAACTATTAGATTGTTGATTATTTTGATTAACATAAATCACAGGAGTAAATGGAATCATTTTACCCAATAGAGTTTCATTCCAAAAATAATCTGTTCCGCTAATTCCGTCATCATACAAATATTTTGGCAATGGTTCTTCAGCAATTCTCATAAACCATTGTTTTTTTGATTCATCTCCACCACCATTTAAAAAATAAAGTGCTTGACCATCAAGACTATCGGATGATAACCTATTACCTGCAACAAAAATTAGAAAATAATCTGCTTCCATATCACGTAAAATTTTCCATCCTTCATCAGGAGAACTAGAAAAAACTGTTGCTATTTTTTTAATTATACTATCAATTAAAGTAGAATTATCCGCAAGGGTAATACGATCTGATTTAGTTTGAATCCAATAACCATAATCCCACCATGCACCAATGACTGCATCTTCTGGAGTATTATTTTTTATCCACTCTAATGAATCGATCCAATCTGTAGTACTAACAGTAAATATACTTCCACCATTCATTATAGTAGGTGGATGGTCGGTAGCAGTAAGAATATTGGAATGTGAAGGTAGGAATAAGGGGAAAGCAAGTAAAATAATTAATCCAATCACAAAAGATAATTTTGTAATAGAATTTTTTGTTCTATTTGAAAAAAACTCTTTTAATAATAATGATAATCCTAAAGATGCTAAAATAATAACAGACAAAGATGCAAATACTTCTAATCTTACAAATGCTGAACTAATGTAAACTCCAACTAATCCAAAAATTAATGAAAAAGCAATCATGTCATTTTTTATAAAATGAAATTTATTAGAATTATTTAAAATTAACCAAATTCCTAATCCTGCAAAGAGCATCAATACGGAATGAAAGAAAAATGATTGTGATAGAGTAGTTGTTGCATGTTCAGAAACAGAATCTACAAGTGGATCAGTAGTTGTCAAAAATGGATTGACAGCATTGAGATATCTATGACTAGGTAACGGAATAAATTGAGAATCATTATTTAGTATAAGGAAACCTGAACTAACCACTAAAATAAGTACTAAAAAAATTAATCCGTTTCTATTTTTAGAATTTTTATTACTTTTATTTTGAATAATAATACAAAATACCATGAAAATTGTAGGTATAATTAATGATAATCCCCCTAATCCCATTACAAAATGTGTTCCTAATCTTTCAAACATTAAAGATGTCAGAATAGTTGATAATGTAAATAATGGAATAGTCCAAATCAAAAATTTATGATCTGTTCTCAAAAATGGTAAAATTAAGAAAAAAATACCTAGTGGAATAATAAAAAATTGATCACCACCCCATGCCGATAAACCAAATATAATAAAAATTCCAGCAGCGATTAATTTGGGAATTGCAATTTTAGGATTTTTTGATTTTATTCCACTTAGAAAAAGATAGATTGCTAAAATACTGAAAAATAGACCTAATGGTTCTGATTTGAACCAACCAATCAGACCACGAATAAGAATTGGTAAAGAAATTGAAAAAAGTAATGATGCAAATAATCCAGCAGTTGTTCCTCCAATAACCCTAACTAGAGCAAAGACAACTACCGTAGTTAAAGAGCCAAAAATTACTGGAAATAATATAGTAAAATCATAAAGATTTCCACCAGCACCAAAAATCCAATAGGTTGTTGCAGCTGTAATATGTAACATTACTTGGGAAAGATGTGAAACATCTTTTCCATGAGGATACCAGCTTAATTCATCATTCCATTGAAAATATGAATCGATTCCATTATCTACAATATATTGTGTCGCTCTATAATTAAAAAAAGGATCAAATTCATTTAATTCCCAACCATGATCTGCAGGTTGTGATCTTATCAAAAAAGAGGTTGAAAAAGATAATGAAAGAATACCAATAATTAGAAGATGGTTTAATTTTAAATCAAAATTCCCAATAGAAAGTAAACTAGAATTAGAATTCAATATTTTTCATCAATTATTTGTGTTTATTACTCTTTTTGAAAAAATAATTTTAGTTTAGAAATAGTCTAACATTATGGAGCAAATTTACCTTCAAGTATTGCTTCAGTTAGAATATGTTTTTCCATTAATTCTTCAACTTCTGTTTTAATAGCACCTTGTTTCAGATTTAGAATTTCATCTAAAGCATAAAGCTTGAAAATGTAGGTATGTTCTTTATCTGGTGGTGCTGGTCCACCATATCCAATTTCATCAAAATCAGTTTTACCCTCAACAGAATTATTTGGAATTGAATTTTCAAAAATTTCTTTTGTATCTGAAGAAATATTCCATAAAACCCAATGAACCCAAACTTTACCAACTGCACCCATTGCATCAGGATCATCCATTATCAAAACTAATGATTTTGTTCCTTCTGGAATTTCAGAAATTTGTAATGGCGGACTAAGATTTTCAGTTTTATATCCATATTTACTTGGTATAACTTTACCATTCTCAAAAGCAGAACTTTCTAATTTCATGTTAATTATACAATAAAAAGTCTAAGTTAAATTTTTCTAAGATTCTAAGACTATTTTGTTTTGTGAGAAAGAAAGTATGGAACTACCAACTTGTTTTATCTGTTTTTTTAATTCTTTATCCATTGTTCCAATTATTGATCTATTGATTTTTACATAATTTAGTAATTCTTTATCTGCAAAATTTCCTTGAATTGGAATTATTTTAAATTTTTTTATAAAATTCAGAGTTTTGTCTATATCTTGTTTTTTTTCAGGATTGTTTTGTAATTTTATTAATTCATTTTTTACAACTTCAGGAACAACAAAAGAAATTGACCCAATTTCCACATCCAAATTATCAATATTTTTGATTCGTCTTGTTGCTAAATGAATTAAAAAACTAGTGTCACAGATTACTTCAGCCAACTATTCCTGCACCAATTAGTCTCCATCTTTCGTCAATTCTTCTACTAATTGCCACATTGCCATTATCAAATATACATGCAGGTCTTCTTAGCTCAATTTCTATATTTTTAGATTTTACTTTAGTAACTTTACCTAATACTGGTGCAGTTCCAATGTTTAATCGAAGTAATTCTCCAATTTTTATTGGTTGAACTTTAATATCTTCAGTAATTCCTACTGCAGAATCAAACAAGTTTGTTTCTAATTTTAATTGAGTGGAATTTTCAGGTAATGTTCCAGGTTTTCCAATTACTGAACCAATAAAAGAATCACTTCTAGTCATAGATGGATCTAATTTTGTTCCAATTGCAACCAACCCACCTGGCTTTACTGATTCAACAATTCCCGCAGCAGTTCCCAATGAAGTTATTTCTGTAAGTAATGGCTCATATGATTTCTTTTTATCATTGATTATACCAGGTTTAATTTCAATTTCATCACCAACCTTAAAAATTCCCTGAATTAAGCTTCCACCAATTACACCACCTTTGATATTTTTTAATTTTATACCAGGTTTGTTTACATCAAAAGAACGTAAAACATGCATTACAGTATCTTTTTTCTCATCTCTTTCTGGTGTTTTGATTGTTGACTCTATAGAACCAATTAATGCATCAATATTCAAACCAGATTGAGCAGAAATTGGAATTATGGGAGCTTTTGCAGCGTGTGTTCCTTTTACAAATTTAGTAATATCTTGATAATTTGTTAACGCTTCTTTGTATGAAAGTAAATCAACTTTATTTTGGACTACAACTATTTGCTGAATTCCAAGTGTTTGTAAAGCTAAAAGATGTTCTTTTGTTTGTGGTTTAGGAACTTTTTCATTTGCTGCAACCATTAATAATGCACCATCCATCAATGCAGAGCCTGAAAGCATATTTGCCATCAAACTTTCATGTCCTGGACTATCTACAAAACTAACAACTCTAGATAATTCACTTTCTTTTCCACAGTTATTACATTTTGGAGTTGTAGAAAATCCTAAAGGTTCTTCACAACTTTTACATTTGTAAAATGCAGCATCAGAATATCCTACACGAATTGTAATTCCACGTTTAAGTTCTTGACTATGTACACTTGTCCACGAACCAGTTAATGCTTGAATGAGAGTAGTTTTTCCATGATCTACATGTCCTGCAGTTCCAATGTTAACACATGGTTGATAACCATATTTTTTTATGTACCAATCAGGAAGTGTTTCTCTCCAATGCATGAGTCAAAATGTAGAATTGGTCTATGTTAAGTTATTCTTTTTTATCTTTAGTTTTTTCTTCTGTAGATTCTGCTGCATCTTCAGCAGGTGCTTCAACAGGTAATTCCCCATCAAACTTACAATTTATCTGATAGATTTCTTCAGACACTGTATTTCCTCGCATTAACTTTCTCATTCTTTGTCCAGTTTCAGCAGCTTGCAAACCAACTCCCTTTGAAAGTAAAACACGTTTTCTTGCTGCACCATGAATATCATCTCTCATTGGAACACCGGATTTGTCACTTCCTCCAGTGAGTTTTAGTTTTCCAGATAATCCTACAATTGCAGCATCAGTTTCATTTCCTAATTGTAATCCTAACAATGGATTTGCATCACTGTCTTTGAGTTCTTTTGAAAGAGATTTTCCCTTTATATCAGATATCGTAAGTTTGAAGTTTGTCAAGTATTCGAAAAAACAGTCAAACGACTAATTAGTCTTTGGACATTATTTTTAAATTAATATTCAAAAAGATAGTCATATGGGAGAAGATGTCAAATGTCCAAAGTGTGATAGTAAAATGGTAGACATGCAAGCATGCCATATGTTTTGTCCCAACTGTGGTGCACATCTAGATTGTTCTGATAAGGGAAATTATTGGTAATTACATTCCTGATCTATCTGGGATATAATCAGCTGCCATGTTCATTGCCTGATCTTTCATGATTTCAAGATAAGAATCATAGTCTGCCTCAAAGTTACAATGAGGGCATTTTACTTTAGTTATTTCATCATCTAAAACTGCAACTCTCTCACATTCTGGGCATTTTGCATCCATAGTATAATTTTGCAATCAAGATATTTAATCATAATTAATGAATATCCCTAGGCGGAGTTAGTTTAGTCTGGTATGACGTCAGCTTCCCAAGCTGAAGGTCGCGGGTTCAAATCCCGCACTCCGCATTATAATTCCCTAATTGCTTGTTCTATAATTCCTCTATCAGAAGCTTTTGGATAATATTTCAAATAATTTTTAAGATCATCTTTTGCATCGGAATTTTTGTTTTGTTCTCCTCTAAGAAAGGCACGATTTTTGTAAATTTTTGCAGATCTTTTTGGATTAATCTCAATAGCTTTATTGTAACAATTCTCTGCCTTTTCAAATTGATTTGTTTTAAGATAAAAATTTCCCAATCCGTTATACGTTAAATAAGAATTACCGTTAAGTAATAAGCATTTTTCATAAAATTCTACACATTCTATAGATTTTTGTTCGTTCATCACAGTTCCTAATAGATGGAGTGCAGTAGAGTTATTTGGATCAATTTCTAATGCTTGTTTTAATAATTTAGTTGCTTCATAAGAATTTCTTAAAATATTTTGTTTTTCTGATTCAAAACATAATCGATTTGATTTTTCATTTGAATCATTATCAAGTTTGATAGAAGATAAGATATCAGAGGGAGCTAATACAATCAGTAACTTACCATCTTCAGACCATTCTTTCTCAAAGATATCTTGAGGAATTGCTCCTTCTTGTTGTTCTCCTTTTTTGTTACCTTTCTGAATATAATGAAGAATTATTTTTTCATCATCATTATAACCTGTAATAACAGAAACATGTTGTGTAATTTCAGGAATTCCAGGTAAAATAACAATTGGAGGTATACCAGAATCAATAATTTTTTTTAATTCAGATAAAGATGAATGTACAATTTTGCATGTTAAACCATGTCTTTCAGCAGAGTCTATTCCTTCGATCAGAATACTGCCATTAAATCCTGAATACTTTTTTGCAGTTTCCATAGCTTCAGACATAGGCAATTCAATGTTCCAATATTTTGAAACTACGTTAATTGGTAAGGGAAGGCAAATATTTTCTTCATCAACAAGAGGTAAAATTAGTTCGTGATCTTCTTGTTCCATGGATAGAAAAATTTTGAGAGTAATTAAAATCAATCAGAGTGAGCAAAATTTTTCAATTAATTTATGACCATCATGACTCATTTCTGGGTGAAATTGGGTTCCAAAGATGGGTTTTTTTTCATATTGAATAATTTCGTATTTACAATTCTTAGATTCTGCTAGAGGGATTAATGTATCAGGCAATTGAGATATTTCAAATCCATGACTTTCAAACACACTCAAAATATTATTTGATATAGGATTATCTTTGAAAATTTTAATTGTTTCATCGCCTTTTTGAAGGGATTTAGTTTTTCTAATTGTTCCCCCTAAAGTAAGAGCTAAAATCTCTGCACCGTAACAAATACCAAGTAATTTTATATTATTTTTAACAGAAAAATTAATGATTTTAGAATTGATTTCATTAATTTTTTTTTCATTTTTTCTTCTTCCAGATAAGATAATTGAATCATAATTTTCAAGAGATTGTAAATCTAAAAATTGTGGAATTTGTTTTTTAAATAAAATATTTCTTTTATCTAAAAAATCAGTTAAATTTTTTGTGTAAATTGAACCATTATCAACAACAAGAAGCAATTAGTTGCCTACCTCAACTGAGACATAGTGTATTTCAGCTATTCCTTCTTTAACTAAAACAGTTCCCACATTAAGATTATTTTCTTCTTGCCACA
>Ga0257121_1001964_pt1 | contig 14976 bp, 2 predicted proteins | sample SI106_100metaG_FD_190180 | JGI IMG/M metagenome (GOLD analysis project Ga0257121, IMG submission 190180) | Marine microbial communities from Saanich Inlet, British Columbia, Canada - SI106_100 | ecosystem: Environmental > Aquatic > Marine > Inlet | place: Canada: British Columbia | collected... | reverse complement strand
GATTCTTTATCTTACGAATGGGCTCAGCCAATTGATAATGGATATAATTTTTTAAGTCCTAATGCAATGTCAATACCATTTAACACTTCTATTTACCCCTTATCTCACACAAATCCTATTGATGGTATTGTCATGAATCCTCAAACAGGAAAAACTTGGTATGATGCCAATGATGTAGGAAACTATGTTACTTGCACAAAAGTTTCTGCATTTAATTGTGGTCAATTAGTATCAGAAGTATTTAGAGAAATTCAAGTTGTATTAATACCTCCAACATGTAATTTGGGTGATACTACAGGAGGAAATATTGGTGCTGATACATTGTGTAATATTAGACCATTAGTTCAGCCTCCTTTCTTTTTCCCTTTAGGTTCACCTCAGTATCAATGGGACACAATAGTACATTGTGGTGATACTGTGTCATTTGATTTTATTGCAAATGATTATGACTTTAACCCTAACGGAAGTCAGCAAGATTTACAATTTACAGTTTCTGGTGGTCAGTTTATGGATTACAATGTAAGTCCGCCTGCATTATGTAATAACCCTCCTTGCGCAACTTTTGAAGAAACATCAACAGGTGTAGTTCCTCCATTTATTACTGCTGGTGGGTATGGTTCTGGTTCATTTGAATGGATTACTTCTTGTAATCATATTATTAGTACATGTGGAAATGATTTGCGCCCAAGTATATATACTTTTGTAATTAAAGTTCAGGATGATTTCTGCCCTGCACCTGCAATTGAGAATACAGCACAGGTAATTTCAATTACAGTTTGCCCTCCATGTAATATATTAAAAGCGAACCCAACTTCTACACCTGTAACATGTAGTCAGCCTTTTGGTACAGCAACTGTAAGTCCTACAAATGGATTGCCTCCATACTATGATTTTTGGTTTGATATGAATGGTATACCAGTAAATCCAGATAGTTTATTAGCTGGTGATTATGAAGTTAGGGTAAGGGATTCAAGTATGTGTGAAACTATAGATACTGTAACAGTTGGAAGTTTAATGGCGACTATTGGAACTTCAATATCTGCAGTTAATGTGAGTTGTTTTGCTTCTAATGATGGATCTTCTTCTGTAACTCCATCTGGAGGCGTAAATCCATATACATTCTTATGGTCGGATGGTTCTGTAACTAGTACAATTAATAATTTAAGTGCTGGTTTATATAATGTGACAGTTACTGATTCAAATAATTGCTCAATAATTGATTCTGTATTTGTTACTGAGCCGCTTGTTTTGTCTCCTACTTTAACGGGTAGTGCGAACACTATAACTGGTAATTCTACAGGTGGTACAATGCCATATATATATGAGTTCTTTGGACCTACAGGATTTGTAGCTGCAAGTTTTAATAATTTTGGAACAAGCTTCACAATTAATCCATTACTATCAGGTAATTATACTTTTATTGTTATTGATGCCAATGGGTGTTCAGATTCAACTTCAATTATTTATTCAGCTAATTTTTCTCCAACTATAGATGTTATTTTATCTAACAATTGGTGTGATAGTTTAACGGACTTAACTATAGAGGTTAGTCAAGACTCAGGTGAGGTTGATATGTCAACTGCATTATTCCAATCTAATGAAGGCTCTTTCGATATATCCTCTATGAGTGTAGGGGATACAATTGGAACAGCCTATTTGATGGCAGGAGGAGGAAGTATTAATATTAATGCTTATTTAATTGTAAGTTCAATTATTTCAAGTTCACAAGCAATAATTCAACCAACATCAATTAACAATGGAAATTTAGGGAACTTCACTATTACTAATTCACCTTTAGGAGGTATACAAATTCTCTCCCAAACAATTCCTGATGGAAATTCATATACTTCTGGAAATATAAATAGTGTTACTTTTGAAAGTGTATTTATTAACCCTTGTGTTCCTTTAGTATTTACATCTACAATTAATTCAGAATTAGGCGATACTGATATTCAAACTTTTAATTTTACGGTTTCTGGTATGGATCAACAGCAATTAAGTGATTTTAATATTTTCCCAAATCCTGTTTCTAGTATTTTAAATATTAAATTAAAAGAACTTTCATCTGAACTTTTAATTAGTGTTTATGATATTAATGGGAAAATTGTTTTTTCAAATTATAAGTTTATTAATGCCGTTAAAGTTACTATTGATGTTTCTTACTTAAGTTCAAGTATGTATTTAATAGTTGTTGAAAATGATAACAGAATAGACAGTAAAACCTTTTATAAGCATTAATAATTAATACACTTTGGCATGAAGACTTGCACTAAAATGTATAAAATAATATTTACAATAGGAATGGCAATAGTTTCGGTGTTTGCTTTTGCGCAATGTCCAACTGGGCAATCAGAAGTCACCATTGATGTATGGACAGATAATTTTGGAGAAGAAGTTTATTGGGAATTAGCTCCAACAGGAAGTGCATGCGGAAGTGTTTCAACAATTTTTAGTGGAGGAAATCCTGGAGTCGGATGTAATGCAGTCAATAATACTTCTTCTGGATATGCTGATAATACTGTAATTTATGAAGGTCCTTGGTGCTTAACAGATGGCGCTACTTATGATATTATTTCCAGAGACGGCAATGGTGATGGAGGAGCACAATATGTAGTTAATATTGCAACTTTCCCCTTGTATACTTTTTCTGCATCATCTTCAAATGAAATATTTTCATTTACTGTGAATACTCCACCTACTATTTCTAATGCATTTATTTCCCAGCCTATTATTTGCTATGGCGAATATGCATCTGATGAAATGCAAATTGAAGTTAATCAAACATTTCCAACTACAGCATATTCTTCTGTTATTGGGTATTATGCTTCTGCATCTTATTTTGTTTCTTACCTTTCTACAAATCAGACTACTACTCAAACTTTCAATTTGCAAGGGTTTAATGCTAATGTAGATTACTTTGTAAGAATAGTAGATTCAACAGCTTATTACAATGGAAATGCCGGCATTGGAAGTGGAACAAGTACTGTTGGGGTTTATGATGAGTATGGGCCAATCAATTTTTCTGAACCAGCTCAACTTGTAGCAACTACAAGTGTTGTTGCTAGTAATCAATGTGCAGGTGATTGTATAGCAGCTGAAGATTTAACAATTAGCGGAGGGACACCTCCTTATTCAATCACCATAAATGGAATTACATCTGTGTTAGGGACTTCTTCAATTGATACTACTTATTCAAATCTTTGTGCAGGTACTTATGATGTAACTATTGTTGACGTTAATGGTTGTGTAAGTAATCCGGGAGTTACTTCTTTTACTATTACTGAGTCACCTGAAATTATGTCAACTGATAATATTACAGCTTGTGATAGTTTAGTTTGGAATGGACTTACTTATAGTTCAAGTGGAGTTTATGATAGTTTATTCACTAGTATTGGTGGCTGTGACAGTACAGCAATACTTAATTTAACGATTGCCAATTCAGTATTTATTACTGATTCTATAACTATTTGTGATGGAGCAAGTGTTTCTGTTGGCACAAGTATTTATGATACAAGCGGTAGTTACACAGACACCTTACAAACTGCAAATGGGTGTGATTCTATTATAAATACTACAATAGATGTAATTGATATAAATATTACCCAAAACGACACTACTATTTGTTTTGGAGATAGTATTATTTTAAGTGTTAGTGGTGCTACACAAAGTGTAAATTTCCAACAAGCCTGCACTTTAAATGAATTTCCAACTAATTTACAAAACGGTTTAGTAGCTTGGTACCCATTTTGTGGTAATGCTAATGATGAAAGCGGAAATGGTAATCACGGGATAGTAAATGGTGCAACATTATCAACTGATCAATTTGGGAATTCAAATAGCGCTTATTCCTTCAATGGGTCTAGTGATTTTATTGATATTCCAAATGAATTTGCAAATGGATCTTCATATACAGATTTAACATTTCGTCTTGTTTTTAAATATGATAATAGTGGTGCATATGGTATTTGGAATAAGGATGGATCATGGAAAGAATCAAGAATTACCATTAATAATGATCATTCAATAGGATGGTACTGGGCATATCCTAACCATTATCAATCAATACAATCGTTAGCTAATACAATTATGCCAAACATTTGGTATGATGTTGTATTTACATTATCAAATTCTGTAGCAAAGATGTATATAAATGGAGTGGAACAGACATCATATTCAACCTATAACATATCTTCAGGTAATTTTCATTTTGGACATTCAGGCACTTGTGGTACAGGGTATAATAGGTTTGGTTTCTCAAAGATAAGCTGTAGTCCCCAAAATTATTTTGAAGGTTCGCTTAGTGAGTTTAATATATGGACCAGAGAAATATCGAATAGTGAGATTCAAGCGCTTTACAATTCAAATAATAATTCTAATACAATTTCAGATATTACTTGGTCAACAGGAGATACAACAGCAAGTATATCTGTAAATCCAACACAAACAACAACTTATTGGGTTACCCAAAATGGTTGTACAGATAGTGTTACTGTTACTGTTAACCAAGCAGATACTTCTTATGCTAATATTACAGCCTGTGATAGTTTAGTTTGGAATGGTATAACTTATGACTCAAGTGGTGTTTATATTTATAATGGATATAGTAGCAGTAATGATAATTATTATTTAGATTTTAATGCAAATGGAGAATATACTGCATTAAATAACTCTGTTGGAATAATTGGCTCTCATACTATAGAAACAAGGGTGCATTTCCCGTTGATTCAACCAAATGGAAATTGCGGATTAAGTCATAATGTTATTGCAAGTGGAGAAATAGGGTATCCTGAGAAACATTTTCTATCTTTTAGAGAGGGAAGATATCTTGGAGTATATCGTAATGGTTCTGGTGGAAACGTGAATGGTGGGGGATACTGGGATTGCGGATATGATGCTACTTCTTCAGGTCTTAGTGGATGGCATACTGTAACAGTAGTTTCTGATGGTTCTATTTCAAACTTTTTTATTGATGGGGAATTTGTTGGGACAGTTCCTTATTCTGTTTCTGGAAATTTAAAATATTTAGGCAATTATATCCCCTCTTATTATGGAGGATGCGAGTGGGCTGGAAAAGTATCTGAAATAAAACTTTGGCATTATGCGCTTGACTCTCTTGAGGTTAACACTTGTCTAGAACAATCTTTATCTGCCTATTGGGATTTTGAAGAAGGATCAGGTAATATTGTTTATGATATTTCTGGTAATGGGTTAGATGCAATTACTTATGGAGCAACATATGGATACGATACGAACATGTTATCTTGTAGCTTAACAAATACAAATGGATGTGATAGTACAGTAATACTTAACTTAACTATTAATCCATCTACAACCAGTACATCTACACAAACAGCTTGTGATAGTTTAACTTGGAATGGACAGATTTACTCAGCAAGTGGAGTGTATACTTACTTAACAACTAATTCAAATGGATGTGATTCTACAGCAACACTTAATTTAACAATTAATTATAGTTATAATATCACTATAATTGACACTGCTTGTGGTGAGTATCTATGGGATGGTGTTATATATGATACAACCGGATCTTATACGAATTCATATACCTCTATATTTGGTTGTGATAGTACGGTTAATTTGACTTTAACTGTTTTTGAAGATAGCTCTGTAACTTATATTACAGCATGTGATAGTGCTCAGTGGAATGGGGTGTGGTATTATAATGATACTATTGTAACTGACACAGGGTTTGTTACTTCTTATTCATTTGGAGGAGCTACAGTTGGTAGTAGTGGTAAAGAAAGTAATATCTGGTATTTTGGGTATAATGCTGGTTTAGATTTTAATAGTGGTAGTGCTGTTGCAATAACAGATGGTGCTTTAAGTACTTTTGAAGGTTGTGCTACTATTTGCGATTACAATGGAGATTTACTTTTTTATACAGATGGTATAACCGCATATAATAAAAATCATAATGTCATGCAGAATGGCTCTAATCTAGCAGGCCATTCTAGCAGTACTCAATCTGCAGTAATCATCAAGCAACCTGGAAATAATTCTATTTATTATCTTTTTACAGTTGATTTTAGATTTGGCACACTTGATTGTAGATATTCTGAGATTGATATTAATCTTGATAATGGCTTAGGCGGTATTGTTCCTTCAACTAAGAATACTCTTGTGCTAAATCCTTCTTGCGAAAAAATTGCCGCAATTCAACATCAGAACGGTATTGATTATTGGATTATTGCACATGAGTTTGGTTCAAATAATTTTTATAGTTATTTATTAAGCAGTGCTGGATTAAGTGCTGGAATTGCCTATTCCTCTGGGTCAGTAGTAAATTTATCTGCTAATACAATAGGTTATTTAAGAGCTTCACCTGATGGTTCTCGTTTAGCTTCAGCTAGAAGTGAGGAAAATGTAGAGTTATTTAATTTTAACAACACTACAGGATCAATTACTTTTGAGATGACACTACTTACTTATTCTGGAGTACCCCAATCATTTTATGGTTTAGAGTTTTCTCCAAATGGCAATCTTTTATATATTTCTAATGTAGACCATGCAAATGCTGATTTATATCAATTTAATCTAGCTGCTGGTTCTCAGTCAGATATTCTCAATTCTCAAACTACATTAGGAGTTATGCCTGGAGCGGGAGGAGCGCTACAGTTAGCTCCAGATGGGAAAATATATAATGCTCAATACGGTACTGGTAATAACTATCTTGGTGTAATTAGTAATCCAGATATAGTTGGAGTTGGATGTAATTATCTTCCAAACTCGTTTTATCTTGCTGGTAAAACGTCAGGAGCTGGCTTACCCACTTTTTATAATTCTATATCTGTTTCTCCACCAGCTGGTTGTGATAGTGTAGCAACAGCAGTAATTACTATTACCAATAGCACATCAACCTATACAAATGTAGAAGAATGTGATAGTTTTATTTGGGTGCTAAATGGACAAACCTATTCTACTTCTCAAATTGACACCATACAGTCAACAAATGCTGCTGGTTGTATGCATGTTGATAGTTTAGATTTAACAATCAATTATAGCATTACTATTACAGATTCACTAACAATATGTGAAGAAGATTCTGTTGTGGTAGGAGTAAATATCTATACATTAAGTGGCGATTATACCGACACTCTAAGTACAACTAATGGATGTGACTCTATTATAAATACAGTTATAGCTGTCATGAATGTTAATATTACCCAAAACGATACTACTATTTGCTTTGGGGATAGTGTTATCTTAAGTGTACCTGTCAATCTAATAGCTAATTGTTTTAATACTTCTCCATCAATATTGTTGGTACCCACGATATATCCCACTATTCAAAATGCGATTAATAATGCAGTTAATGGTGATACTATTAAAATTAACTCAGGAATATATTTTGTTAATGATTTAACTTTTAATTCTAAAATAGTTCATTTACTTTCTAATGGAGATAATACTAACACTTTTATTGATGGTGGAGGAACTAATAGATTACTATCTATTACTAATGATACAATCTGTGAGCAATTAATTAAAGGGATTACATTTACCAATGGTCATGCACTGAATAACTCGGGCTATGTAACTAGTGTTTCTAATGGGAAAACAAGATTCTTAAGTTGTGTTTTTGAAAATAGTGGTGGTGGAACTGGCAATACACTGTTTAGAGGAAGTGGAACTGAGTTAACAACCTTTGAAAATTGCATAATTAGAAATAATAGTTCTGAAAATTCTGCAGGAATAGGTAACTCAAAAGTTATCACTAGTCTACTTTATGGAAATAGTGGCTGGAATAACACTGCTGCCTTAAGTGGCTGTTATGCAATTAATTGCACGGTATATAATAATGCAGGTGGTTATATGTCAAATCCATGGACTGTTGGTGGAATGAGTGGTGGTAATGCTATTAATTGTATTTTTTGGGGAAATTTGGGAAATGGAGGTCAGCAGATATATAATGCTAGCTCTGTGACTTATTCAAATGTTGAAGGAGGATATAGTGGAATTGGTAATATTAATTCATCTCCATTATTTAATAATGCATCAAGTAATGATTTCTCTTTAACTTCATCTTCTCCATGTATTGATGCTGGTGACCCATCCGTTGTTTATAATGATCCAGATGGTACTAGTAATGATATGGGAGCAATATATTATCAACAAGGGGCAGTTGTAAATAATGCATTAAATTTTAATGGAACTTTGTTATGGTCTACAGGAGATACTACTTCAAGCATAGTAGTAAGTCCAAACTCAACTACAATTTATTGGGTTACTCAAACCCAGAATAGTGTAAGTTGCACAGATAGTGTAACGGTTACTGTTAATCAACCAACATATAGCACAACAAATATAACTGAGTGTGATACTTATACTTGGAATGGTACATCCTACACAACAAGTGGTAGCTACACCTATTTAACAACAAATGCTAATGGTTGTGATTCAACAGCTACACTTAATTTAACGATTAATCCATCTACTACATCCACAACTAATGTTACTACTTGTGGAGATTACACATGGATAGATGGTAATACATACACTTCTAATAATAATACTGCAACATACACTTATAATGCAGTGAATGGTTGTGATAGTGTTGTAACCTTAAACTTGAGTTTAACACCAAATATTACAAATACAGTGGTAGATACTGCTTGTGGGGAATATTTTTTTGGCGCAAATTTTATTGATACTAGTGGTACTTATAATGATATTTTTACTTCAGTAGGAGGTTGTGATAGCATAGTTACATTAGAACTTACAATATTTGAGGATAGCTCTGTAACTTATATTACAGCATGTGATAGTGCTGAGTGGAACGGTGTATGGTATTACACTTCAGATACTATAACTACTACAGGTTTGCTAACTACTTTGTCAGTAAGTTCAAGTTCATTTAGTTTGTATTATGAAGCGGATCTAGAATCAGGAATAGGCTCTGAATGGAATACGTCATCAATAGTTAATCATAATGGAAATAATTTATTAGGTCAATTTGGTAATACATCAATTCAGTTATCTTTAAATAATTTACCTGCACATAATGATATAAGGATTGAGTTTGATTTATTTGTTTCAGATTCATGGGATGGTAATTCTAGCCCAGGTCCTGATTACTGGAATTTAAATGTAGATGGTAATCAAATTATTAGAACAACATTTACTAATCATACAACTCAAAATCAATCATTTCCAGATAATTATTATGCATCGCATCCCCTTTGGACTAATGCTATTCAGACAGGAATAAGTGGTTTTATTGGATGTTGTAATAGTTCTATTTACTCTATTTTAAGAGATGTAATTCATAATTCTTCTAATATTGATATTATGTTCTCAGCAGATAATTTACAGGCTTTAAATGATGAAAGTTGGGGTATTGATAATGTAAAAGTTTATCTTATAACTAGTGAGATTTATTGTGATAGTGTTGCTACAGCTATTATTGATATAAAAAATAGCTCTTCAACTTATACTCAAGTTACACAGTGCGATAGCTTTACTTGGGCCTTAAGCGGTCAAACTTATTTTACTTCACAGATTGATACTATACATTCAATAAATGCTGATAGTTGTCTGCATATTGATAGTTTAGATTTAACAATTTATCCATTAATTAATGTTATTGCTAATATAACTGATGAGTTATGTGTGGATTATTCTGATGGATCAATAATATTAAATGTTAGTGGAGGTCTAGGAAGTTTTAGTTATAATTGGAGTGGACCAAACTTATTCTCTGAGATAACAAAAGATATTTTTAACTTATCACCGGGAACTTATAACCTAACGATTACGGATATTACAAGTTTTTGTATTAAAGATACTTTCTTTGTGATTGGAGCAGGTTTTGATATGCAAATAACTTCATCTTCTACTGATGTTAGTTGTTATGGATTTGATGATGGAACAATTGATATTAATCCAATCAATTTAATTAACCCTTTTTACACATGGTCTGATATCTCAACATCATTAGAGGATAGAATAAATATGTCTCCAGGAATTTATTATTTACAAATAGATGATAACAACTGTTTTGTAAGAGATACATTTATAATAACACAGCCAGATAGTTTATTTATTATCTCACAGCAAACTACTAGTGTTTGTTTAGGAAGTAATAGTGGTGAAATTAGCGTTCAAACTTTCGGAGGGACACCAGGCTATGATTATTATTGGAGTAATTGGAGTGGGAATAGCCCTATTAATTCTAATTTATCTTCAGGGATATATGATTTGGATATTTATGATGATAATGATTGTTTGTTTGAAGAAACATTTGAGATATTACCTTATCAAATTATTGTTTCGTCAGTTGTTGATAATATTGATTGTTTTGGTGGTAGTACGGGTTCTATTGACTTAACTGTTAGTGGAGGTTTTCCCATTTACACATACCTGTGGTCAGATAATTCTATTAATGAAGATATTTATAATCTGTCAGCTGGAAGTGTCACTTGTACAATTAATGATTATTTAGGATGTGAGAATATTGTCAGTTTTAATTTGACTCAGGAACCTCAATTATCTTCAATACCTGCAGTGACTGGCGTGAGTTGTTATGGCGGAAGTGATGGAAGCGCAAGTTTATTAATAACTGGTGGAGTTAGTGCTTATAATATTGATTGGAATAATGCAGATGAGAATAATTTAGAAGAAGGTTACTATCCATATGAAATTACAGATGTTAATGGCTGTACTTTCAATGATACGGTTTATATTCCTCAAGAAGATTCGTTAATACTTGATATTATAACAATTGATTTACAATGTAATGGAGATCCTACAGGGAAAATAGATGCTATTGTTTTATCAGGCGGAGTGTATCCGTATACTTATTCATGGGTTGGGCCTAATAATTTCACCGCAAATCAATATATTATAAATAACTTGTATGCTGGCTTATATATATTAACAGTATCAGATGCTAATAGTTGTGATGTTGAATTTCAGATAACTCTTTCTCAGCCAACAGCCGTTTCTCAGGATATCGATTTTGAATTTTCTAATTATTCTACTTATGGAATTTCATGTATGAATGGTAGTGATGGATGGATAAATGCGACACCTACTGGTGGTTTTATTCCTTATAATTTTAATTGGAGCGGGCCAAATGGATTTATTTCAACAAATCAGAATATCACTAATTTATCGGAAGGATTGTATCATGTTACTATTACTAACGGCTTAGGTTGTGAAGAAGAATTTTCTTTCCCAATGAGTGACCCTATTGATGCTATTGGTGGTGTTGTGAATTCCTTATATGATTATAATGGTTATGATGTAAGTTGTTATGGATTTAATGATGGTGGAATAATAGTGGAAGCTAATGGTGGTGTTTTTCCTTATACATATGTTTGGGATAATGTTCAGACATTAAATCCATTGCCTTTTCAGGAGGCAGGAATGCACCTTTTAACTATGTATGATAATAATGGGTGTGAATGGGAAAGTTTTATTGTGTTAGATCAGCCAGATCAATTAATTTGGACTATTGAAATGTTTCCTGATACTTGTGAAAGAGAAGTTGGTGCTATTAAGATTGAGTTAGAAGGTGGGGTTCTTCCTTATAATTATTTGTGGGATGATGGACAAACTACTTTTGAAGCTAATCAACTTTTTGAGGGAGAATATAATGTTCAGGTTATTGATAAAAATGGCTGTCAGATATTTGATACTATTCAAGTTTCAAATTTAGTTGCTCCTAAAATGGATTTTGCTATAATGTCTGATTATGAGAAACTATATAAACAGCTTGAGGATCCTATTGTATTTATTGATATGACAGAACTTACTTGGCAAAATGCTCTTTATTGGGATTGGGATTTTGGAGATGGAACTTATGGTACTGATTCCATTGCATTTCACTCATATCAGGAGATTGGTGAGTATGATGTCTTATTAAAAGTAACAACAGACTATAACTGTATTGATACTTTAGTAAAGAAAGTAATAATTGAAGAATATGATTTATTTATTCCAAATGCTTTTACCCCTAACTCATCAGATGATAATATTAATGAAGAGTTCAGGCCTTATGGTTTTGGAATTAGTGAATTTCAGATGAATATTTACTCAAGGTGGGGAGGGTTAATTTATAGTACTGATAATATTGAAGATGGTTGGAATGGGAAATTTGATAATAGTGGTGCTAAAGTTCAATTAGGTGTGTATGTGTATTATATAAAAACAAAAGATGTTTTTGGTGCATTGCATGAATATACAGGTGAAGTTAATTTAATAAGATAAGATATGAAAAAAATAATTTTAATTGCATGTTTCTTGCCATTAACAAACTATGCGCAAGATAATTTAAAGGATACTAGCAAAGATTGTTTGAATTATGCAGTAGCAGCTGAGGAGGTTGTTGATTGTCAATTTAAGTATACATTGCAACTGAAAAAATATAGTGGGCTTTTTATGTGTCCTTATTTAGGTCCTAAAATGATAACGGAACTAAATAAAATTGATGCATGTAATATAAAAAAGGATGAAGAAGATCAGAATGTTACTTTTGAGTTAGATTCACTTTATTTAGAAGAAGATATTCAAGATATTTTTTTGATAGTTATAGGTATCCCTGAATGGGCTATTATTAATATTAAAATCTTAGCAAATGAGAAATAAATTAATTATTATACTCATGTTTTTCTGTGGTGTATTGTTTTCACAAGACAATACCTTTATTAGAACATTTAATGTAGCTGGAATGAATGGAGGGCTCGCTTTAGCTGTTATGGAAGATGGAGGTTTTGTTGGTACAGGTCAGCATAGTCATAATGGAGGGACTTGTTATACTTATGTTTATCGGATTGATGAATGTGGTAATATACTTTGGTTTAATCTATATAATTCTGGGGGTGGAGGTGTGTCAATTGATGCAACTAGTGATAGTGGAGTGGTAATTTCTGCAAGTAATGGGAATGTTATCAAAATAGATCAAGATGGTATTCCAGAGTGGCAAAGAACTTTTTCTCCTTCTTTCGGTGGTTATGTTACATCAGTTATACAAACTTCAGATGATGGTTATTTGGTTGGAAGTCAGAGTGGATATCTTGCAAAATTAGATCCTGTTGGTAATGTAATTTGGGGAGCAAATCTTTCTGGTGGAGCAATACATGCGCTTGGTGAATTTTTAAATGGTGATTTTATGTTTTATAAATATACTAACTCAGATGTTCATTTAGGAAGAGTTAGTAGTTCAGGTAGTTTAGTTTGGGAGAGGATATATTATTCAGGATCTTCACAAGATAGTCATAATGATTGGTCAGGAGAAGCTTTAATTGATACTAATCACAATACCATAATAGCTGCTTCAAATACTTCTTTAGTTGGAGATGGTGGTGTATTGGTTACTCAATTTGATTATAATGGTAATCTTCTTGCTAGTAATGGTTTTTCTTCACCAGGATCAGGAGGAGAGTTTGTTAGATCTATTGATTTAACAGAACATGGTGGCTATATTATTGGAGGGGGGGCTTATGGATTTAATACTTCTGCTGCTAATGTGTCACAGATTCCTGGACTTCCACCTGATAATCTATCGGGGAGAGATATTTTATTATTTAAGGTTGATACTAATATTAATTTTCAATGGTCTAGTGTTATTGGATGTTCAGGTTCTGAAAAAGCGATTGGGGTTAGAACTAATAAAGATAATGGCTATACAATATCAGCTTATACAGATGGAGCTTTTTTTAGTGCACAAAGTTTTGATCCACTGTTTATTAAAACAGATAGTTTAGGTCAGGTTGGCTGTCAACAATATAGCCCAATCTTAGATCAGAATAGTGTTACTATTTCCCCTTCTACTCCAAGTTATTTTTCTCCAATGACAATTTCTTCTTCCTCTGGTATGCCGTCATATTTTTCAATATCTCCTTCTGATTATTATATGTGTCTAGATTGTTCAACCACTCCTTTTTTTACAATTAGTGATACAACCTTATGTGTTGGTGATACTACTTGGTTTGTAAATACTAGTACAGGTCTTATTTGTAATCAAAATTGGTTTGTGGATGGGATACTCATTTCAGGTCCTGCAGATTCTGTCCCATTTGTATTTAGCACTCCAGGTTTACATAATATTAAACTTGAAACGTCATGTGGGGCTACTTATGTAGATTATGAGATTGATTTCTATGTTAATAATTTAAAATTATATGTAACTAATATTAGTGATTATAATAGCTATGAGATTTCATGCAATGGGTTTAATGATGGGTTTATTGAAACTTATGCAACATCTCCATTTCCACCTGTTATTTACAATTGGAGCACTGCTAATCAAGATTCTTTAAATCAATATAATTTATATGCTGGTACTTATAATTTACAACTTACTGATGAGTTTGGTTGTGTGTTTGATACAGTATTTATATTGCTTGAACCTTCTTCAATAATATCTTCCTATACTGTTCCTATAATGAATGGTTACAATGTTAATTGTAATGGAGGGCAAGATGGGTTTATTGATTTGTCGGTTAGTGGTTCTGTGCCCGTGTATTCTTACCAGTGGAGTAATGGAGATACAATTGAAGATATAAATGGGTTGTCAGCAGGAACTTACTCTTATGTGGTTACGGATCAAAATGGATGTATAACATCTGATACAATTGAGATAATAGAACCTACTATTAATATTCAAGAAAGTGCAGTTGATGTAAGTTGTTTTGGTGCTACTAATGGTTCGGTTTCTGTAAATGTTAGTGGAAGTACAGCTCCATATTATGTGTTTTGGGATAATAATATTAATACCACATTAGTATCATCAGGAACTTATATTTATCAAATTGTTGATTCAATCGGTTGTGTTTATTTCGATTCTTTAATAGTGTCAGAGCCAGATTCCTTTTTAGTTACTGAAGGTGTTGTAGATGTAAGTTGTAATGGATTTAATGATGGCTCAATATCGCTAGTAATATCTGGTGCAACTCCTCCTTTTGTAGTAAATTGGTTTGGTGCGAATATTATAAATGCACAAGCTGGAACTTA
>Ga0257121_1001946_pt1 | contig 15049 bp, 13 predicted proteins | sample SI106_100metaG_FD_190180 | JGI IMG/M metagenome (GOLD analysis project Ga0257121, IMG submission 190180) | Marine microbial communities from Saanich Inlet, British Columbia, Canada - SI106_100 | ecosystem: Environmental > Aquatic > Marine > Inlet | place: Canada: British Columbia | collected... | reverse complement strand
CTAAGCTTGTTTCAGCAATAATCTTGATAATGTCATCTAAATGAGTATTAGTAAGGTCTGGAGCTATTTTTAGCAATATAGGTTTAGGCTTAAGTTTTAAATTATTTAATTCTTGAAGACGATTTAATAATCTTGTAAGAGGTTCCTTATCCTGAAGTTCTCTCAAACCAGGAGTATTTGGAGAACTAACATTAACAACAAAATAATCAACATAATCAAATAGCTTTTCAAAACATATTTCATAATCATTTATAGCCTTATCATTAGATGTAATTTTATTTTTACCAATATTCCCACCAACTATAATATTTGATTTTCTTCTTCTTAGCCTAGAAACAATAGCCTCAACACCTTCATTATTAAATCCCATTCTATTAATAATAGCTTTATCTTTTTTTAATCTAAATAATCTAGGCTGAGGATTTCCTTCTTGTGATAAAGGGGTAACAGTACCAATTTCTACAAAACCAAAACCAAAAGATTTTAAGTCATCAAATATTTTAGCATCCTTATCAAAGCCAGCAGCCAAACCTACTGGATTATCAAAATTAATACCAAAAATATTTCTTTTTAGTTTATTATTTTTTACAGTAAAGAAATATTTCCAGAAATAAAGTTGACTGGGTAAAATAAATATAAAACTTAGAAATTTAAATGATAAATGATGAACAGTCTCAGGTTTAAATATAAAGAGTACAGATCTAATAAATTTGTAACTAAAAATATAAAAAAGAAGGATTACTAAAAGAAGAAAGAATAATATTAAAAGAATATCATTTGAAGGTTCTGTAAATAATATTGTCATTGATAATATTTTACACAAAAATACAAGATTGAATTGAATTATTTGATGAGTTCATCAAAAGATGAGTCATCATAGAAAACTAAAACCTTTTTAATATCTTTCTTCATTATTAATTCAGAATTAGTCGATATGTTACCAACTCCTGATATTAGCCAGTTGAGATTAAAATCCGGAAATTCTTTAAGAATTTTATTTAATATATCAATACTTGGTTTATTTCTTCCTGATAAAACATGTGAAATTGTTGCTCTACTAACATTAATTTTTGTTGAAAGTTTTATGGCACTAATCTCTTTAGAATCCATCCATTTTTTAAATCTTTTCTCCATATTATAATTGTTTACATTTGTAAACATCAATAATAATAAAAATTTGCTAAATTATAATAAACTTTAAATAAACTAACTATTATAATGTATAATTAGCTTTATATAAATACTATAACTAATTGATTAATAATAAATTAATAATATGTATATATAATTTCTTAAATACTGTTCTTTATATTATTTAAAAAGCATAAAAATTGTTAACACTTGTTAAAAAAATAAGTGATAAATCATTTTAAAGATTTATAATGAAGAAACTGACAAACCAAATATTATCATTCTTGGAGTACTTGGTCCATAAATAAAATTGCTATCTCTATTTTTTAAAATATCAAAATTTGACTGATATGAGTTGGTAACATTTTTTATTCCAAATAAGTACCTTAACTTTACCCCCATATTATTCAAATACTGATTATAGTTTAAATTAAAATCAATTTGATGAAAAACATTAGATATTATATATTCATCAGTTATATGATTTATTGCACCTCCCAAATGAATAAGATCCATCTTTCCTGTATAAAGATAGTTAATTGATGAGTTAATATTGTTTTTTAACTTGAAGGATATATTTGAAAATCCATATAAATTTGGAGTTTTCAAGAAATTGGATTTAGCTTCTAGCACATTACTATGTAAAACAGGATAATCATAACTAGATGTTTGTACAGTAAATCCTGTTTCTAACTGAATAATTTTATTGTAATTTGCTCTTAAATCTAAACTAAACCCTTTTACCTTAGCACCTGATCCATTTCGCTTAATATATAAGTCGCCAAATTCATCAGAACCCGATGGATCTTGATAAAAAGCATCATTTAAAATTGTATAAAAGCCTTCTAGGGTAAATCCATAAATATAATTTTCTTGAGCATAATCATAGTTTAGTGAACCACTAAGACTATTTGAAGTTTCTTCTTTTAAATTTTCAGCTAAAGTTATTCTTGAAACTCCTCCTCCAGCAAAAGCAATATGCAAATCTGCATCAAAAGCCTGAGGAGCCCTAAATCCAGTTGAATAAGATAATCTTAGCTGAGTGTTAGTCTTAATATTATACAAAAGTGATGTCCTTGGACTAACAACAATATTCTTTAACAAAGAATGTTTATCAAACCTTGCTCCACTTAAAAGGCTAAACTTTTCAGTAAGACTCCAATCAGACTGCAGATATATTGCAAGAGTATTAACATTTTGATCTATTAAATAGTTATATGAAGAAATTTCGTCATTTACATAATCAGAAACAACTTCAGACCCTATGGTTAATACATTAGGCCCAATAAATTGGGTGTATTTATGATTGAGTTGCAATCCAAATTGAGTTGTAATATTAAAAGAAGTTCCATAAGGAGGATTATTGAGATGTTCTATATCTTCAGAACTACCAATATCAGGTCTTATACCTGTATAATGCTCTCTGTTAGTTTTCTGTCCGGCTACATATGTTATTAATGAAGAATTTCCAGAGTTAAAATCTATACTATAATCAATATTTCCAACTAAAAAATCATGTACTCTTTCCTCAGATTGCATAGCAAAATGAGGAGCGCCATCTATCATCTCTCCTCCATATCTATACTCATGCAAACTACCAAAATTTAATTCTATTTTTTGACTATTAGTTGGTTTGAAGAAAAAATTAGCTCCAAAAGTATTATCTTTTAACTTAGGTAATTCAGAAAAATTATCTCCATTATGATCATAATATTCTCTATCTCTATTATTTACATAAAATGTTGCGCCACTTTTACCATTATTAGAAAGAAAACTACCATTACCAAAAATTAAATTATCATTAGAACTTTCATTAATTCTTCGAAAAGAATATCCAAAATCAAAATTACTTGACCTTGGGGATTTTGTTATTAGATTAACTACTCCACCAACAGCTGAAGAACCATATAATGAAGACCCTCCACCTCTAATTACCTCAATTCTATCAATCATATTTGAAGGAATTTGTTCCATTCCATACAAACCAGTTAAAGGGCTAAAAATAGCTCTTCCATTAATCAAAATTTGTGAATATCCACCAGAAAGACCATTAATCCTTAATTGTGTATAGTTACAAGTTTGACAATCAGTCTCAACTCTAACACCTGATTGAAAATTTAATGCTTCTGAAATGTTGCAAGCTTGAACTTCTTGAAGCTTATTTTTATCTAAAACATTTACAATAACAGGAGATTTTGTTCTTCTTTTAAAAGTTTTTGTTCCAGTAACAACAATTTGATCTAAATTATATATTTCCTCTCCCATCAAAATATCTAATGAATTAATACCTTTTTTAATAGTATATTTAATATTCTGTGTTTTTCTCCCCAATCTTGAGATAGTAATATTAACCTTGCCTAAAGTAAGATTATCAGCTTTATAGTTGCCATCTATATCAGAAGAAACAACTATAGACTCATTATCAATTTCTATTAAAACGTTAGCAAAAGATACTACAGAATTTTTATCGTAGATGTTTCCTTCTAAAGTCTGAGCAATAATAATATCATGTATAAATAAAACAGATATTATCATTATTAGAATCCTAATTTTGTTGTAGTAGTTTATTTGAATATTTAACTTACAAATGTATATATTTTTAGGCAAGCCTAAATAATTTTTTATAAATTATTAATTTATTATTTTTGCAGACATGATAACACTATCAGAAGAAAATTACCTTAAAGCAATATTGTCAATTAATCTGGATACAAAAGCTATTGTTTCAACAAATGAAATTGCTAATGTACTAGATACATCTGCTGCATCAGTAACTGAGATGATAAAAAAATTACAAGAGAAAAAACTTGTTATTTATAAAAAATACAAAGGCGTAACTTTAAGCAAATCTGGATGTAAAAAAGCTATTGAAATACTTAGAAAACATAGATTATGGGAAACTTTCCTTGTAAATAAACTAGATTTTAAATGGAGTGAGGTTCATGATGTTGCTGAAGAACTTGAACATATAAAATCACAGAAACTAACTGACAAACTTGATCATTTTCTTAATTATCCAAAATTTGATCCTCACGGAGAACCTATTCCTACAAAAAATGGAATTATACATCCAACAAAAAGAATAACATTGAGCGAAATGGTAGTAAATAGTAATGGAATTATAATGGGCGTGTCATTAGATGATAAAGAATTTTTAGATTATTTAACAAAGCTAAACATAAGTATTGGAAGTAATATTGAAGTAATAGAGAGAATTACTTTTGATCAGTCTATGAAAATAAAAATAGAATGTAAACCTGAACATATAAGTCAAGATGTTGCAAAAAATATTCTTATTAAAATTATAAAATAAAATGGAAGAATTACAAATATACAAATGGTTTATATTACAAAGCCCTGTTATTCAAGCTTTAATAGCTGGTCTTTTTACCTGGACACTAACAGCAATGGGCGCTGGTCTAGTTTTTTTCTTTAATTCTAGCAATAGAAAACTTCTAGATATGTCTTTAGGCTTTACTGGTGGTGTTATGATAGCTGCAAGCTTTTGGTCATTACTTGCACCAGCAATTGAATATGTTGAGTTGCAAAATGAATATGGACTTTCAACAACACCTTCTTGGGTAGCACCTGCAATTGGATTTTTTCTTGGAGCAATATTTTTATATATCCTAGACAAAATCATTCCTCATCTACACTTATTTGGTAAAAGAGAAGAAGCTGAAGGAATGACAACAAACTGGAGAAAAACTATTCTTCTTGTACTTGCAATTGCTTTACATAATATTCCTGAAGGTTTAGCTGTTGGGGTTGCTTTTGGTGCTCTTGCCAATCCTGAGCTTTTAAATTTGGGTGATAATTCTATTTTTACTATTGGTTCTGCTATTGCTTTGGCAATAGGAATTGGCATCCAAAATTTTCCTGAAGGATTTGCAGTCTCAATGCCATTGAGAAGGCAAGGAGTTAGTAAGTTTAAATCTTGGCAATGGGGTCAATTATCAGCTATTGTAGAGCCAATCTTTGCTGTTATAGGAGCTTTAATAGTTATGCAGATTTTACCTATTCTTCCTTATGCACTATCATTTGCTGCAGGAGCAATGATATTTATAGTTGTTGAGGAAGTGATTCCTGAAAGCCAAAGAGGCGGACATACAGATTTAGCAACTATTGGACTTATACTTGGATTCATCGTTATGATGGTTCTAGATGTTTCATTAGGATAAACTCATTTATCAAAAACGTATATTTGCGCTATGTCAGTAATTATTAATATCAAAAATAGGAAAGCAAGCTATTCTTATCAATTAATTGAAAAGTACACTGCTGGTATAGTTTTATTAGGAACTGAAATAAAATCTATTAGAAATAATCAAGCTAATATTTCAGATGCTCATTGTATTTATATTGACAACGAAATGTGGGTGAAAAACCTTCATATAGATGAATATTCAAATGGCGGATATAAAAACCATGAACCCAAAAGAGCAAGAAAACTTCTACTAAACAAGATTGAATTAAGTAAAATTGAAGCAAAGGTTAATGAAAAAGGCATGTCAGTTATCCCACTTCGTTTATTTTCTAATGAAAAAGGTAAAATCAAACTTGAAATATCACTAGCAAAAGGAAAAAAGAATTTTGATAAAAGAGAAAGTATAAAGGAAAAAGATATCAAAAGAGACATTCAAAGACTAACAAAACTTAAATAAAAATGAAATATTTATTTATATCTCTTTTAAGTGCATGTATCTTCTTTAGCTGTACAAAGCCCGAAGATGAAATAAATTTAAATGCACAATTAAATTTCTCATCAGATACCATTACTTTTGATACCGTTTTTGCATCTATTGGAAGTATTACTAAAACACTAACTATATACAACAATAATAATTTTGATTTAAATTCAGATATTAGCTTGAAAGGAATTTCATCAGCAAACTTTAGAATGAATATTGATGGAGTTTCTGGAAATAATCAAAATAAAGTATTTATAGCTAAAAAAGACAGTATTTTTATATTTATTGAAGTAACTGTTGACCCTTCTTCAAATACAACTCCATATATTCTTTCAGACTCATTAATCTTTACAATTGGAAATAACCAACAATCTGTAAAGTTAATAGCTTGGGGACAAGATGCATATTTTCATACTGCCAATACTGTTGGTGAAATCATTAATGGAAATGATACAAATAAAATATATTATCACCAAATTAACTCAAATGAAACTTGGACAAACGACAAGCCTCATGTTATTTTTGGATATGTAATTATTGAACCCAATGCACAACTTAATATTAATCCAGGGACTAATATTCATCTACATAAAAATTCTGGAATTTATGTAGGTAATCCATTTTCATCTCAATCTGGCGGCACGCTTAAAGTTAATGGATCTTATCAAAACGAAGTGATATTTCAAGGTGACAGATTAGATTCTTGGTATGAAAATATCCCAGGACAATGGGATAGAATTAGATTTATACCTGGCAGTTATGACAATGAAATAAACTATGCAATTATTAAGAACGGAACAACTGGCCTTCATGCAGACACTGTAGCTAATTCTAACCCAACTGTAACCGTTAACAATACAATTATTACAAATATGTCAGCAATTGGAATTTTAGGCCAAGGAGCATCACTAAATGTATCAAATACAGTGATTAGTGAATGTGGACAATATACTGTAGCATGTTATTTAGGTGGAAACTATATTTTTAATCACTGTACATTTGCTAATTACTGGAATTATGATTTTCGAAATACTCCTTCTATTTTATTAAATAACTACTATGTAGATATTAATGACAATATTCAGATAAGGGACCTAAATAATGTATATTTTGGAAATTGTATTATATATGGTTCTTTAAGTACTGAAATAAGTTTTGATGAAAATATAAATGGAGACTTTTTTTACACATTTGATCATTCTTTAATAAAAATTGATCCAAATATTAATACCTCAACAAATAACTATATTAATATTATTAAAAATTCTGATCCAATTTTTATAGATCACTTGGAAGATAATTTTAACCTTGATGCAAATTCTCCTGCCAAAAATTTTGGTAATTTTCAGATAACGCAAAACAATAATCTTTCTTTTGATTTAGCCGAAAAACTTAGAAGTAATCCACCTGAAATAGGCGCATTTGAAGCTGAAGACTAAAGTTTAGATAAAAACTCTAAAGTATCAATGTTATCAGCATAGTCATCTAATTTTGGAAATTGTGATTGCCCAAAATCTATATCGTTTTTTGAAATTATACACTGAAATAAATTACTATTATCATTAATATACTTGTCAAGTTCACTCCTACTATTATAAAATTCATAAAAAAGCATAGAAATAGGAGATTGTATAGAAACATCTTCTTTGAGTAAAATAAATCCATTATCTAAAATATTCTCTTTATTCATTAAATATATTGTTTTATTATAATCATAATTGTTAGAATATTTTTGATGATTAATAACATCACTATATTTTAAAAGAGCTTTAAGTAATTTATCTAAATCGTAATTAACTGGTAAAAATAATTTTGAAACACTTCTGCAGCCAAGACCAAAATATAAGAACACATCATCAGCTAGGCCATTTAATTCTAGATCAGACTCAGTTCCATCAAGAATCGCAATTGACCTTCTATTCTTTCTAATTATAGAATTAGTAGATTTAAAATAATAATCGAAATACTTTGAAGAATTATCAGAACCAGTAGCAATAATTGCATCAAAATTAGCTTTAACAACATCTTTAGTAATTAATATAAAATCCTTCATTTTTGGTTCTAATAGAATAAGGTTATTAATGATAGTTTCAATTAATATATTATCCTTTGATGACATTTTAACAATTGCTTTATTTCCAGATATTAAAACGCATATTAAGTCATGTAAACCAACAAAAGGAATGTTGCCTGCCATAATTATAAGAATTGACTTAATATCCTTATTAATAAAAGAATAATTAGACACCCATTCTAAAAGATTATTAAATTCTAAGAACTTAAGTATTGAAGATACCGAAACATCTATATTATCTTTTGTAAACCAAGAATTTGAAATCTTTGCATTATTTAAGCTATCTTCAAAAAAAATATTAGGATCTCTCTTAATTTGATCCCCTAATGCAGAAAACAGAAGAATTCTATCTTGTAGATTCATCAAAAAAATTATTTTTACAAAACTATAATATACTTAAGTCAATACCTATTAAATGAAAAAAATTTTCTTAATACTTTTTCTCTCTAGTATTTCAAATAACATAATTTCTCAAAATGTAAGTTTTAAATTAATTAAGGAATATGAGGATACTTTAAAAATCATCGCTGAAAAAATAATGTATTCTGATAATGAACAGGAAAGAATAAAGGCAAATAGTGGCTTTATTACAATTTTAAAAGAGGTTTTAGCCTATGACAAATCATTTAAATACCAATTTGACTCTTTAAAAACAATATCTATATTAACTCCAAATGACAAGAGCTTTAAATTATATAATTGGATTCTTAGAAAAGATAACGGAACCTATTCATACAATTGTTTAATTCAATACTATAATAAAAGAAAAAAACGATTTGATTTAATAGAATTAATTGACAAATCAGATAATTTGAGAAATCCAATATTTGCTGACTTAGATAGTAAAAATTGGTATGGAGCCTTATATTATGAAATCATTTATTTTAAAAAATCTGGTAGAAAATTCTACACTTTATTAGGTTGGGATGGTAACGATAGCAAAAGTACTAAGAAAATTATTGAGCCAATGTACTTCTCAGGTAAAAACAAAGTAAAGTTTGGCTTACCAATTTTTAAACTTAAAGAAAAATCAAAACCAAAACGTTTTATTTTAGAATGCGATTCAAAATCTTCATTTAGCTTAAAGTTTAATAAAGATCAAAATAGAATTATATTTGATCAATTAGTACCGCTCAAAAAGGAATTAGTTGGAATGCATGAATATTATATTCCTGAAGGGACATATAATGCATTTGAATATAATAAAGGTAAATGGGTTTTTTTTGATGATATTGATGCGAGAAATAAACAAAGAAACAAGAAAAATATTAAAGCTACAAAAATGGGACTAATAGGTGAATAATGAACTTAAAAAGATTTGGTAGTCAAATTGAAGTTGGATGTGATGAAGCTGGAAGAGGCTCATTATCTGGCCCTGTATTTGCTGCTGCAGTTATTCTTCCATTAAATTTTAAAAATAAAGATCTAAATGATTCAAAAAAGCTTTCACCTAAAAAAAGAGAAAAATTAAGTAAAATAATCAAGAAACATGCATTAGCATATGAAATAGGAATAGTCAAGTCAAAAAAGATAGATCAAATTAATATTCTTAATGCATCAATACTTGCTATGCACAGAGCTATTAAGAAAATTAAGATTAAATATGAATTAATTTTAATTGATGGACCACACTTTAAACAATTTAGAAATAAAAACCATAAATGTATAATAAGAGGTGATAGTAAATTTCAAGCTATTGCTGCTGCATCAATAATTGCAAAAACTTACAGGGATAAATTAATGACCAAGCTTCATAATGACTTCCCCGAGTATAAATGGATATCAAATAAGGGATACCCAACAAAAGAACATAGAAAAGCTATTAAGAATTTTGGAATATCTATACATCATCGAAAAAGTTACAAACTAGTTAACAATCAGATGATTTTAATAATATTAATAACTAATTTTGAAATAATATTTAATTTATTATAATCATGAAGCTTATTAAAATAATTTTTCCATTCTTTCTAATAATCCTTATTATAATTATTAGTTTTAATGCTTATAAAGAAGCTGAATCAGTAACAAATAATCCATTATCAGTAATTCCTTATCATTCTTCAGTAATTTTAAAAATTAATAAACCTGATAAGATATTTAGCATATTTAATAATAAAATAATATGTAATAAATTAAGCAGTATTGGTAAGATCGAAGAATATAACAAGGATTTAAAGAAAATAAACAACTTTTACAATTCCTATAAAATAGATCCTACAAACAGTTTATTCATTTCATTTTTAAAAGATGGCACTTCATCAAATGGATTTTTATTAAGCTCAGAATTAGATCTAGAATCAATAAAAAAAATTAAAAATAAATTTCTTGATAATAACTACAAAATCTTTAATTATGATAACATAGAGATATATAATATTGCTAATGATAGTATTAATATCTTTCTAACTAATATCAATAATATTATTTGTATTAGTAGTAGCAAGACAATAATTGAGGATGCAATAAAATCTTCTAATAGTGAATATAACTTTGTAAATAACGATAGGTTTATAAATATATATAATACTATTAATAAATCTAGCGATATTAATGTTATATATAATTTAAATAATCTATTAAAGGCTACCAAGACTGACTTAATAGATGATATTAAATTACTAAATAACCTTTCAGATTGGGTAGCTTCAGATTTAAAAATAAATGATGATAAAATAATTCTAAATGGTTTTAACCTTATAGATGATAAATTATCAGTATATGCTGATATACTTAATCAACAAGATTCAAAAAAAATAAATATAATTAAATTTATACCAGAGAACACAAACTATCTATTTTCCATAGGCTTTAATAACATTAAAAAACTGTATTTAAACAATAATAAATTACTTGAGAAGAATAATAAAATTTGGGAAATTGAAAAATTTAAAACTAAAATTCAAAAAAAATACAAATTTGATTATAATGAGTTTATTGATCATCTAGAGAATGAAGCTGGAGTATTTAGCTGCGGAGCTATTAATGAAGAGAGCCAATTTACATATTTTAAATCAAAGGAATCTATTCATGCATACAGCTTACTACAAAAAATTATTGATTCAAAAAAATCTACTACATATCTTAATAAAGAAATTAATTATATTACAGATGATAAGTTAACTTATAATATTTTTGGTAACCGATTCAATTATTCACAACAGAATTTTTTCATTGTACTAGATGACTATTTTATTTTTAGTGAATCTACATCAAATTTAGAATATATCATTGATAATTATATTAGTGAAAATACACTTGTTAATAACTCAAACTTTAATAGATTTAAGCAGAATATATCTAATAAATCTAATATTTTCTTTTATATAAATTCAATGAAATTATTTGAAAGGATATTGTCAAATTTTGATTTTCCTTTTAATCTTGATTCTTTAAATAATTTTACTGGAATATCATATCAAATAAACAACAATAGTGCATATCAAATTAACAATCTATCATTTTATTATGATGAAGATTTTAAAGAAACAATTAAAGAGAAATGGTTTGTACAATTAGATACAATATCAAATATGAATCCACAAGTTATATATAATCATTCATTAAAAGAAAATGTAATAGTAATTCAAGACCTAGCTAATAAAATATATTACTTAACTGATAACAAAAAATTTAGATGGACAAAGAATATTAATGAACAAATAATTGGAAATATCTCTGAAGGTGATTTTTTTAAGAACAATAAATATCAAATGCTTTTTAATTCTTCAAAAAATATTTATTTAATAGATAGAAATGGAGATGATGTCAAACCATTTCCCATAAAAATTAATGGAGAAACAAAAGTTGGACATTCACTTTTTGACTATAATAAAAGCAAAAGATATAGAATAATGCTGCCCTTAAATAACAATTCAATTCTTAACATAAATAGTAAAGGGAAAAAAGTTATTGGATGGAAATATTCTGGAAAGAATATTATTAATCAAAAACTATCACATTTTATGTATGATAGTAAGGACTATATAGTAAGCTCTTCAGATAAGGAAATAAACCTTCTAGCTAGAGATGGAAAAAGTAGATTAAGTTTTACTTCTCAAAGTTCATTAAATAGCATTAACAATATTACTATAGATAACAATGGTAATCTTTTAACCTTAACTAAAGAAAATAAATTATTTATCTGTAATCTTGATGGAACATCAAATACACTAACATTATCATCATTAGATTCTTCTTCTTTAATTACATATGATAAAAATAAAGAGAATCTATTATTTTCTAATAATAACTTGCTCATCATACTTGATAAAGATTTTAATGAAATATCAAACAGATCATTTAATGATAAAATAATACATATTCAAGTTTTTAAAAAATATATTGTTGTTCAAACTAAAAATGAGATTTATCTTATTAGAGATGATGAAGTTGTTGATGGCACGCCACTTAAATGTGATGGAAACTTTACAATAACAAACTTAACAAATGAGAGTAAAATAAATATTCTATTAACTAGAAAAAAAGTGTTATACAATTATCAGCTAGAAGAGATAAGTCAATAAAAGATAAGGTAAGAATTCTTTACCTCCAATATTACTAAAATCACTGATTACAACGTCTGAGCCAAGAGAAATTAATATATATTTATTTCGATTAGAAGATAAATTTCTTTTCTTGCTAATCTGTAACCCTAAATTATAATTCATTCTATCTTTAAGATATAAGATACCAATATTAGAACCTATATAAATTTCATTACCCATTAGATAGTTAAAACCTACAGATGATTTATTTAAATAAATAAAAGAACTATTAAGATTAAAATTACATATAAACTTATCCCCCATATAGTTAATGCCAAAGCCATATAAATAAGGAAAACCATACATACTTGACAAATAAAAACGTTGAGTCTTATCATCAAGTTTGTCTAGATCATTTAAATTATAGTTATTAATTATATCAATTAATAAATCTGCATATTCAGGATTAGTAGCATATCCAGCTTTCTGAAGACCTTTTGCCCATGAGCTAAAGTCAGCAATTGATAAACTAAATAAGGATGCATACCTATCACTATTAGCTAGAAATAGTGAATGATCTCTATAAGAGTCTTTATAATTATCATATTTTCTAAAACATTCATTTTCAAGATCATCATCATAATAAATTCTTTCACCATTCCAAGTGCTATGACACTTTATTCCAAAATGATTATTAGCCTTATTAGCAAGATAACTCTCTCCATTCGCTGATTCAAGTATACCTTGTGATAATATAATACTTGCAGGTATTCTATAAAGCTTCATTTCCTTAATTGCCAGATCCTTATATTTAATAATATACTCATCAGATAAAGTCTGAGAATAACAAGTTACAGATAAAAAAAATGATAGAAATAAATATAATTTTTTCATTATTTAAAAATAGTAATATAATATATCAGAATAACAATTAATGAATATTAGCTTTTAACAGTGATTCTTAATATCTACATAACAGGAAGATTTAAATTATAAATATCATTCATTCCAATATTACCTTGTAATCCCCCAGTATGCACTAATAGAACACTACTTTTGGAAGGTATCTTATTATTTTTGATTAAATCATGTAATCCATAAATCATTTTAGAAGTATAAATTAAATCTAATGGTATATTATGATCTTTATAAAATATCTTTATAAAATCTATTAATTCATCATTAAAACGTGCATAGCCACCAAAATGATACTTATTAATTAATGTCCAGTTATTTTTATTAGCCCAAGAGTTTATATCAATATTTAATTTATCAAATCCTTTTATAGCAGGAAAACCTAGTACTAGCTGATTTTTTTTTGAAGCATTAATTATTCCAGAAATAGTACCTCCTGTACCAACTGAGCAGCAGATATAATTATGATCATCATCTATATTGATAATTTCCTCTGTTCCTTTGATTGCTAGATCATTTGTTCCACCTTCTGGAATTATATAATAATTTTTGTAACAGATATTTAAGCCTTCTTTAAAATCTTTTGAAGCTTTATTATTGTATTCTTTTCTTGAAATATAAACTAATCTCATTCCATTATTTGAAGCTTTTTGTAAGGTTGAATTTAATGGAAAATGCTCCTCGCCTCTTATAATTCCTATTGAGTGTAAATTATATTTACGAGATATTAATGAAGTTGCAAGAATATGATTTGAGAAAGCACCTCCAAAAGTTAAAACTTTTTTATAACCTTTAGAAACAGCTTCTCTAATATTATATTTTAATTTAAAATATTTATTACCTGAAATTTCTGACTTAATCAAATCTAATCTTTTAATAAAAACTCTTATTTCAGCATCTTTATATAATGAATTAAAAATTTCTTGAGATTCAATTTTCATAATAGCAAATATCGTAATTTTGTTATGATGAATAAAATAACAAATGATAAGTCCTCAGAAAATAAATTTTATTATTTTTCTAAAGAAGGTCTACTAGTATTTACAAAAGAATATCATTTAAATAGAGGATATTGTTGTAATAATTTATGTAAACATTGTCCATATAAAAGCAAAGAAAGTGAAAGAGAAAATAAATATTAAACAAGTCATCTTAGAGGGCATACCTAATACTTTACCAAGTATTAAAAAATATGATTATTCGATTAATCATGCTCCAATTAGAAAAGATATTTTATCAAAGAATGAAAAAAAGCTTGCTTTAAAAAATGCATTAAGATATTTCCCTGAGAAAATGCATAAAACTCTTGCCAATGAATTTCTTGAGGAATTAAAAAAATATGGCAGGATATATATGTATAGGTTTAGACCTGACTATAAGATTCAATCTAGACGTATTAATGATTTTCCCCACATATCTAAACAAGCTGCTGCGATTCAATTGATGTTATCTAATAATCTAGATAATGCTATAGCACAACATCCACATGAACTTATTACTTATGGCGGAAATGGTTCTGTATTTCAAAATTGGGCACAATACTTACTTTGTATGCAGCTATTAGCAACTATGACAAATGAACAAACATTAGTATTGTATTCTGGACATTCGATGGGTTTATTTCCATCAAACAAGTATGCGCCAAGAGTTGTTGTGACAAATGGTATGATGATTCCAAACTACTCTAAAGCTGATGATTGGGAAAAATTTAATGCTTTAGGTGTGACGCAATATGGCCAAATGACAGCAGG
>Ga0257121_1001945_pt1 | contig 15051 bp, 23 predicted proteins | sample SI106_100metaG_FD_190180 | JGI IMG/M metagenome (GOLD analysis project Ga0257121, IMG submission 190180) | Marine microbial communities from Saanich Inlet, British Columbia, Canada - SI106_100 | ecosystem: Environmental > Aquatic > Marine > Inlet | place: Canada: British Columbia | collected... | reverse complement strand
GATCTTTATGCACCAGCAGCATCAAAAATTAAAGAAAAAAATTATTCATACAATCAATCTGTGAAATTAGTTTTTGAATCACTTGGAAAATTCAGTAATACTCTAGAAGAATTTGCAAGAAAAGTATTCAATGAAAATCACATTGATTCATCAGTTAGACCAGGAAAAAGAGATGGGGCATTTTGTAGTACTCTGACTCCAAAAATTACACCATATGTTTTAGTAAATTTTACAGGTAAATCAAGAGATGTATTCACATTAGCTCACGAACTAGGTCATGCCGTACATAGTCAAGCAGCACAAAATAGATCAATTCTTGTTCAAGATGCATCACTACCATTAGCTGAAACGGCATCCACATTTTCAGAATTATTACTATATGATAATTTAGCAGATAAAATATCAGATGATCAAAAAAAGATCATGTTAGCCGAAAAAATTGATGATTTGTATGCAACAATACTAAGACAATCATATTTTACAATTTTTGAAGTTGAGGCACATGAACAAATTGGCAAAGGAACCACAATAGATGAAATTTCAAAAACGTATTTACAAAATTTGAAGGAACAGTTTGGGAATTCGGTAAATCTTTCAGAAGATTTTGCAATTGAATGGAGCTGTATTCCACATTTTTACCATACACCGTTTTATTGCTATGCATATTCATTTGGAAACTTGTTGGCATTATCTCTATTTCAGAGATATAAAAAAGAAGGAAATGATTTTGTTAAATCATATATAGATATTTTGGCTGCAGGAGGATCAAAAAAACCTGAAAAATTATTATCTGAACATGGATTTGATATTAGATCACCTAAATTTTGGCAAGAAGGTTTTGATTATGTTAATCAACAAGTTAAAACATTATCATCTTTAAACTAATTTTAAATCTAAAAAATTTTTTAAATAAATAAAAAATTAATCAACATCAATATTTTTTTGTGATGGAACATAAGTATCAATTATTTTTGTAATATCTAAAATTAGAGAATCTTTAATTTTTTTTAATGAACCTTCAGGGTTTTCAGATTGTAAAATTAAATGATTTAGTTGATCTAATATAGCATATTGAACTCTAGAGGTCAATAATTCAGAAATACTTTTTTCACTGGTAAAATCAACTTCAGTCATATTTATGGCTTGATTAGCCATAGGAAAAGCAAAAGAAGAAGAATAACCGCCTCTACTAAATACAATATCTCTCAGAACCAATTTTTTTACTTCGTCAGGATTTCCCATTCCAGATCTAGCAACCATGTCATTTAGTTGATCTAATATTGCATATTGAACTCTAATTTGTAACAATTCAGGAATACTTTTTGCATTTTCTATTTCAGTAATGCTTATTTTTTCATCACCAATTGTGATAAATTTATTCATAATTATAATTAAAATTATTTTATCTATAAAGGATTGCCAGGAATTAGTTTAATGATATTTTAGAATAATGGGGCTGGCAGTCCAACGCATGGACTGCCAGCTTGTTCCCCGAACGGTTTGAATTCGATGTCATTCGTATATCAAAAATAATATCATTTAAACGTTTGAGGTTATTTTAAGTCTAATTTTCTAGGTTTAATTTTCCTTATTGTACCCAATAAAATTCCAATTGTAATTCCCAACTGGTAAAGAAAATATAATAAAACTTCAAAACTACTAGGAGTAAGATCTGTAAATCTACTCAATGCTGTAAAAATTAGCAATAATGCACTGAAAAAAAAGACAAATCCCTTTACAATTCCATTTAAATTTGTAAATTTTAAAATTACAAAAGTCATCACCATAATAGAAATTGCCAACACGGTTAGAAATCCAGTATTCATTCCAAAAATTAGAAATACTGAAGAAACTATATCACCGGGATTAGCGACAGATAAATTTGTAAAATCAATTTTTTCAGGAGATTGGAAACGTGGAACACTAAGAACTGCATTTACTAAAAATAGACCAAATAATGTAAAGGATACAGTTTTTACGTGATTCTGTAGTCGAGGAAATCTTTGAAGAATTGCTCTACCAAGAATTATTCCTTGAGATAAGCCAATTCCAAATGTACTTAAAATCACAATTAATTGAATCAAAGGGTCATTGAAACTTTCAACTAATATTGGTATTAAAGCCATTATTTAGAAAATAACACACATCAAAATATCAGTTTCCCAATAAAAAATTATATAAAAATTGACTAAAAATAAAAGTAAATTTAATATTTCATTATCAGTGTGGCAACATATGTTAAAAATAATTTTTACAATTATGTTAATCATATTTATTGGAATTTCAGCAAATCAGACATATGCACAAGAAATTGGTTTATCAACATTTCAAGAATCAGCACAAGTGATCATAGATAATAAAATATCACAAAAAACTATAGCATCAATTACATTACAAAGTAGCAATATTCAAGAAATTAAAATTCCGTTGGAATTTGAACAAAAAATTAGAGATAATAAAAGAATTCAAGCAATAGTAATTACAAATGAAAACAATTGTGTTTTAGGAATTACTGATCAATCATGCATATTAATCAACATAGAAAGGAATCCAGATGATGCAGGAATTAATGCAATACAGGATTCTACAAAAAAGATAGGGGAATCATTTATTGGAGAAATAAATGAAATATTCGATACAAATGCCGAATTTTTCCAGGTATTCATCCACACTTCTGCTGAATCAAATAAAGCATTAGATACATCAGGTATAATTTCAGGTACGGGAACAATTTCAGCAGTATATACAATGCCAATGGAAGATACACATTCAATGTATGGAAAAATGTCATCCATGCTTCTTTCAAAACAGATCAGAGAAAGTAATGGGTTTTATAATATTGCTAGAAACTTATCAACAGAAGAAAATGCAAAAATGTCATTTTCAATTATCCCAACAGAATCTAGAACTATTTCACAATTAAAAGTCTCAGCAAACAATCCAATAGAAAAATCAGAAACAGGTACTAAAATCAATCCACTTGAATTTTTTAAAATAAAAGATATTAGTAGATCAGAATATTTCTCTACAGGAAATTATCCATTAAATTCAATATTCCAAATAATAATTTTGTCAAATTTTGAAACAAATGTATCAAATGTTAAAGGAAACATAATACCAACACAAAAAATAGATGGAATAGAAATCCCAATTGAAGTTACAAAAAAAGGATGGATTTTTGATCCAAAGGAAGGGGAGCAAATTCAAGGCAAATATATTTTTGGAGAAACTACAACAGTGTATGAAAATGAATTAAAATTTTCATTAGGCGGAAACAATATTCAATCTAAAGAAATAGAATTAGATGAATCCATTATAGTAGTAGGAATAATATCAATAATTTCAATCGGAGCTGCAATTTTTTATCTTAAAGGTTATAAAAAATAATTAAACTAGAAGCACAGCAGCTGCAAATACGGTGGTCCATTTTCCATCTTTGTTACCCTTTGTAGATTGAGTAACATTATGAGTATTATAAATTTCACCAGAAATTGACCATTGTTGTCTTTTTTCATCCCAATCTTTATCAGCATCAAAAGGAATTCCTAAAGAAGAAGCTAACATTTGTGCAGCAATATCTTCAGCATAATCTCCTGCTTGAATTTCATTTTGGCCAAAAGATTCGTATTCAGACAAATATCCATATCGCTCAGTATCTTTTGGTTGTGCAATACCAACAGATGCAGAACAAACTCTATGAGGTTCCTTAGTTTGATTCTTTGAATATATTGTAAACAAAATTTGTCCAGCTTTAATTTTTTTCAATCCTTCTTTACGAGAAATTAGTTTAGCTTTTGGAGGAAAAATACTTGAAATTAATACAAGGTTAGTTCCAGCAATACCTGCATCTCTTAAAGCATATTCAAAACTAGTTAATCGATCTTCGTGGACACCCTTGCCTTTTGTAAGAAACAATTCCTTAGCTACTAAATCTAACATTTCTGAATTTCAGTTAAAGAATTATTATTTATACTTTAATTTCACAAAATAAAATCTATTTATCAAATTTGGGCTTTTTCTTTTTCTTTCGTTTATCAGGGTCAGCTTTAATTTGAGTTAGATAGAGAAATGTGAAAAATGCACCCAAACCAATATTGATCATACTCATGAGAGTGATCATAATTTTCAAATTAGGAGGAGTAATAGCAGATAATCCAATAATCACCCCCACGATACCAGTTGCATAAAACATCATCATTAGAACCTTAACTCTAGTTGGTTCGATGTATCTCATATCAAATATCAAAAAGTCAATGTTATAAATTAAAAGGTGAGTAAATTATTTTAAAAAAATAGAAAATTAGTCTCAGGTAACACTTTAAACCTTCAAAAATTTTATTTTATTTCGTGCCAATGTAGCTCAGCCTGGTAGAGCAACTGATTTGTAATCAGTAGGTCATGGGTTCAGATCCCGTCATTGGCTCCATTTACCTATTAGGATAAATTATACAAGTCAGAAGTAATTTTAAATGAGTATAGAGGATATTCCAAATTCAAGTGATTTTCAAACAAATAAATCATCATCTAAAGTAATAGTGGTAGGGTTAATGATTGCAATAGGAATTGCAGCATTTTTTGCAGGAATGTATTTCACAAATTCAGATAATATATCTCAAGAAGAATTAGAAGAAGCAATAGCAAAAGTAGAATTAAAAATGTTTGAAAAACAATTAGGTTCAGAGCAACCAAACATACCATTGAAAATATCAGCAGATAATGATCCAATCATTGGAAATCCAAATGCACCAGTTACAATCATAGAATTTTCAGATTTTCAATGTCCATTTTGTGCAAAATTTCACATACAAACACTTCCAGCAATTATAGAGGAATATATCAATGAAGATAAAGTCAAATTAGTGTTCAGAGACTTTCCAATTCAAAGCATACATCCAAATGCATTACCTGCATCAGTTGCAGCAGAATGTGCAAATGAACAAGGAAAGTTTAAAGAAATGCACAATATATTATTTGAAAAACAAAATGAGTGGAATAAACAAACCATAGATAATGTAATTATTTTATTTAATCAATATGCATTAGAAATGCAATTAGAAGAAGAAACATTTGATTCTTGTCTAAGAAATGGAAAATATATTGAAGAAATTCAAAAAGATCTGGATGATGGTAGAACATATGGAATTTCAGGAACACCAGGATTTTTTATTGGAAATGATGAAATTGGATTTGTTGAATTAAAAGGAGCACAACCATTTGAGAGTTTTAAAAAAATTATCGATAATCAATTAAAGAATTAAAATAACAAGCGTTTATTAGACCTGAATCGATTTTCTGAACTATCGGAATAATGACGAATAAGCAATGAGCTTTATCGTTATTGCTTAAGAGAAGAAACCAAAATGACAAAATTTAAAGATCTAGGATTAAAAGATGAAGTACTAAGAGGAATTACTGATCAAGGATTTGAAGAAGCATTTGAAATTCAAGAAGCAGTAATCCCAGTATTATTATCAGGAAGAGATGTTGTAGGACAAGCTCATACAGGTTCTGGTAAAACAGCAGCATTTGCATTATCAATGCTAAATGACATTACACCAAAGAAAGGAATTCAAGGGTTAATCATGGCACCAACAAGGGAATTAGCCATGCAAATTAGTACTGAAATTAAGAAAATGGGAAAATATACTGGAATTAAAATTGCAACAATTTACGGAGGACAAGGAATGGGAATTCAATTAGATGCATTACATAGAGGTGTAGAAATCATTGTAGCAACTCCAGGTAGACTCATAGACCATCTCAAAAGAGGTTCAATAGAACTAGGAGACATTACACACATTGTATTAGATGAAGCAGATACAATGCTAGATATGGGTTTTGTAGATGATATTCAATTTATTTTAGACTTATCGCCAGAAGACAGAGTAATGTCGTTGTATTCAGCAACTATGCCAACTGCAATTTTAAGATTATCTGAAGATTATCTACATAATCCAAAACAATTTTTGCTGGATGCAGATGATCTTAGTGGGGAAGGAATAGACCAATCATTTTTAGTAATTAAAGACAGAGACAAATTCAAATATTTACTTGATTTCATCAAACCACTAAAAGGTCAAACTATAGTATTTTGTTCAACAAAGTATAGAACAAGAGATGTTGCAAAATATCTACATCAAGAGAAATACAATGCAGTTGCAATAGAGGGAGACATGTCACAAAGTAGAAGAGAGCAATCAATGGCAAAATTCAGAAATGGTAAAGCAGACATCTTAGTTGCAACAGATGTAGCATCAAGAGGAATAGATGTACCAAGAGTAGAATTAGTAGTTAATTATGATGTACCAAATCAAGAAATGGCATATTTTCATAGAATAGGAAGAACAGCAAGAGCAGGAGCGCAAGGTAGAGCAATTACATTTGTATCATATTCATCAGTTGGAGATTGGAATATAATTAAACGTCAAATCAAAGTACCATTAAGAGATCTTAATCAAGAAATGAATATTCAAATTTCAATTCCAGATCCATTGAAAAGACAATCATCAGGAAGAAGATATGGCGGAGGTGGATCAAGATCAAATTATTCTAGAGGCGGAGGTTACGGCAGAGGCGGTGGCGGAGGTTACGGCAGAAACTCGAGAGATGACCGAGGAAGTAAAAGAAAAGACAGGGGCAGTGATGGCAAAAATAGCTATGGTGGACGTAGCAGATGGTAATATTACAAAAATTTAAAGACAAGAACCACATTATAATTTCAAGGTAAAAGATTGCATAAAGGGTTCATTTTATTAAATTGTGATTTAGGGGCAGAAGAATACATTGTAGATGAATTAAAACAAATGCCTATAATCAAAAATGCATACTTAACTTTTGGAGCATATGATGTGATTGCTGAAATTGAAACAGAAAATCAAGAAAAGTTTGAAAAAGTGATAGCAACTATCAGAAAATTAACAAGAGTCGTAAGTACAATGACATTAAATGTAATAGATACGGGCAAATAGACAAAAATTATTTTTTATCTAATTTCTTCTGTAATTTGGAATTCTCTTTTTCCAAAGTTTTTACTTTTTTCACTACTTTTTTTAATTCAATATTCATTTTTTTTAAGTCCTTTTCTACTTTTAACAAATTAGTTAATGAACTAGTAACTTTTTTGTTAAAAACATTATTTGTAGTCAATATTTTTTCTTTCAATTCTTTTTCCCCCAACAAAGTTCTTTTTAGATCTTTCTACTAAAAATAAATAAACTAATTTTCATCATCATCGAATTCATATCCTAATTCTTTGAGAACTTTAGAGTAAGATTCAGGATCAATGTCTTTTAACTGAACGATTATATCAAAAAAACGTTTTTCAACATCCTCAGTCATAAACGAACTAATTTTTTCTTTACCTAAAACAATTACTGCATATCTTTCAAGAGAAATAAGGGAAGAATTGTTATATGAGGAAATTAGGATTGTTACAAATTCCAGAAAATTGAATATGAAGGAACAGTTTGGGTACTCAATTATAATAATCCAGAACCACTATTAGATCACGCAATTCACATGCTAGAGAGACACGGAGTAAAACGTGAAGATATGGAAATTACAGAAACACCAAAAGCCAAAGTAGGGGCAATTGTTGTGGAAATATGGCCTTATGAATTAGTTGTAGCCAGAGTGAGAACAACTAGAAATGATTCATTTATCAGCGGTACTGAATTTAATATTGAATTAAAATTAGATGAAAACGGAAATTACGTAGATTACCTTTGAAGAAAAAGAAAATTCAAAATATCATTATTCTGGCTATTGCTATTTTAATAATTGGTTCAATTATTGCATATAATTATTCAACAGATATTACAAAACAAAAAGGATTACAGTTTGGAAATGAATTAAGTCAAATTGAAAATAATGTTTCAGACATGCAAGGAAAATTCTATTCTGAAAAAACAAAATGGGCTGAAGGGGATATTTCAAAAGAGGAATTGTTAAAATTTTATGAAATTCATGTAAAGAATTTCAAAGAAATAATTTCTGATTATGATAAATTAACACCACCAGAATTATTTGAAAGTTCAGTCGTATTACTAAAAATGTCATCTGAAACTCAACTAGAAAGTGATTTACAATTTATTGAGTGGATAAAAACAGGAGATGAAAAAGCAAAAATCAGATCAGATACTCTAATACAAGAGGCATATGAATATCAAAATTTAGGATTAGTTGAATTTCAAACAGCAAAAATAGGGATAAAACATTTTGTGGGAGGAGAAAAATTTGAAGAACCACAAGGGGTGTCACCACAAAAGGTAATTCAAGTAACTGAAAAGATGAAAAAGCAGTGTGATGAACAATTTAGAAATGAATTAGGAGAATTTGATTCCAATGAAATAGAAATTGAATGGTTCAATTGTAACAATAAAGCAAAAGAATGGAAGATAGAGCATATGCCATAAATAAAAAATGAGAAAATTATAACAATTCAGATTGCTGTAACAATCTCAAAGTAGGAAAAATTTCTTCTATTAAATTAGATTTTTCAAGAGGAGTAGGTTTTGAAAAGGTTATAGGAAAAGTCATAGTCAGCATATCTTGATCAGTATGGGAAATACCAACAAAATGGGAAGTATTATTTATTTCAGAAAGAAAAACATCCCATTTTTGTAAATGATTAGATACTCGAGAAACATTATGTTTTACTTCAGAAAGAGAAGTATTCAAATCAGTATCAAATAATTTGAATTTAACAAGAGGAATCATTATCATACCACCCAAGATGATATCATGATTTTGGATTTTAGACAAAATTACATCTTCAGGGTTTTTTACTTTAGAAAGATCACCATAATTAGGATCAAAATAACCAGCAACTAATTTTTTAGAATCAAATATACGAAAATAACCATCCTCAAATTCTAATTTCCACAATCCCAAGAAAATTATTCAATGATAACTAATTAGTAAACGTTTATTCAACAAATTGAGTTTCAATATATCTTAGGTACAAATTAGATGATATTTTTCAATTATTGTTTTCAAGTAAATTCAATGCTTTTTGTAGAGATACTTCAAGTTCATTAATTCTTTTTTTGAGTTCTATGTTTTCATCCCTTAAAGAATCTCTTTCCTTAGTGAGTATTTCATTAAGATCCATGATAAAATAAAGGATGATACACTATTTTTACATTACAATTGAAAATAGTCGCAAAAAGTTTACATTACAAAGTATGTGAATTTACTAATTTTTCATCCAATAATTTTACTTCAAAAATGTCTTTTAAAAAATATTTGTGCTTTACATGACTAGCACAAAGTAATACCGAAGATTTAGAATCCCCAACATTATACACAGTGAGATTAATTGGTTTATTATTACAGCATATACGACTAACATCAACACCAGTAACTTGCTTTGCCATTTCAAACCAAATTAATTTTTGAATTTTATTAAGATGACGTATTGATTGTAAGGCCAAAGTTTGTTTTTTAATTTGTCTCAACATTTTTCTTATTTCTGGAGAAAGATGTTCTAACAATATTCAGAATAAATTTATCATTTACATAAGTTTATCATATTTAAAAAAAATAATTAAATAAACTAGGAATTAAAGTAAAGATATGTCAATATCAAAAGAAAATATAGAATTTATCGACAGTCTAATTGAATATGAATCATATAAACAAATTGCAGAAAATTTTCTTCCAGAAGTAGAATCAATTCCAGATACAGCATTTGGCATAATTACTGGATGTGTATATTCAGGATTTCTACAAGCATATCAAAATCAACAACAAACACCCAGTCTAGAGGATATGGATGAATTTAATCAAATAATTAAAAAAAAGGCATTATTAATTAAAAAATCAATTTTAGAACCAATAAAAGTAGATATTGAAACTAAAGAAAAAACAGATTAAAAAGTGAATCTAAATTAAAATCAGGCATGAATTTATCATGAATATAAAGAAATGAACATCAGAAAATCAAAATTAGAATTATTTAAAAAAATCAGTACAGTTTAATTTGAATTATAAAACAACAACAACATGAACATTGATGGTAGTAAGATCATTTTTGGTTTAGGAGTATCATCAGCTGTAGCAACTGCGGTCATTGCATTGTATTTCTCAATTCGTTAAAGATAAATCATGAGGATAATACCAAAAAATATTGTCTGCAACAAATGAATTTAAAATTACACAAATAGTGGATAACGGTCAAATAATTCAACTAACATTAATTGAAAATGTTTCCACAGAACCAATTTCACAAAAACAAATGATTATAGAAAATGTTTCTAAAAAATTAGATTCAGAAACAAAAGAACAAGTAATGCCATTATTAGAAGCTATTTTACAAGCACAGCCAACTGTAAATATTAAATCATATCAACAAACACAAATTACGATATCTATGCCAAAATCAAGGTATGATGGAATGGGTAGACCTCAAGTAGGCAATACAATAGACGTAAACTTAAAAAAAATCTAGTTTTGAATTTACTTCATCTATAGTATGTAATGCTAATGAACAAGAAAAATTTTTACAAATAAAAACAGAAGTTTTATCTTCAAAAGATTTACCAGTAAAGAAAGGATATTCAGAGAGATTTTGGAGTTGAACAGAATTTTGAATGAACACCATCAAAGAATTAGGCAAATAATTTGTAAGTAATGATCTACAGAGTTCAGAGTTTTCAGAATTAATAACAGTAATCTCAATAGGTTTTTCTAAATACAAAGAAAGTGTATTCAATAAATATCCAAATCCAAATGGATTTTCAGCTGCAGTTTGTGCCTGAGATTCCATTATTTTGATGAAAATATCAAGAAAAGATTGTTCGTGAGACAAATGATATAATCGCAACATTACAAAAGAAGAAACAGAATTTCCAGAAGGTAAGGATAAATCATAATTACTTTTGGGACGAATAATTAAGTTTTCATGATCATCAGAAGTCATAAAGAAACTATTATTTTCTGAATCCCAAAAGTGATCAATTAAATGACGACCCAATTTTAATGCAAGTTTAAGATATTTGGAATTAGGTTCAATTTCAAATACATCTAATAATGCATTAACAAAATAAGAATAATCTTCAAGGTAACCATTAATTTTTGCAACACCATTTTTGTATGTTCTTAATAGATTATCATCAACAAAGAGATCTTTTTCTATAAAAGAAATACAATTTTTAGCAGCATCAAGATATCGAATATCATTTGTGACACGATAGCCCTTTGCAAAAGCAGTTATCATTAATGAATTCCAGGAAACTAGAACTTTATCATCCAACCCAGGAGAAATTCTTTTTGATCTTACTTCCAATAATTTTTTTGAACAGGAATTAATTATTTCATATACTTTTTGTTCTGAAATTCCAAAATTAAATGCAATAGTGGAAGTATTAAGATTATTACAAAGAATACTATTTCCTTCCCAATTTCCACCATCAGTTACATCAAAATAAAGACAAAATAGATCAGCATCACTTCCAAGAATTTCTTTAATTTCACTTTTAGTCCAAACATAAAATTTACCTTCTACACCTTCAGAATCTGCATCATATGCAGAGTAAAATCCACCTTCAGAAGAAGTCATTTCACGTAAAACAAAATCAAGTGTTTTTTGTAAAATATCAAGATAAAATGGATCTTTAGTAATTTGATATGCTTCACAGTAATTTACAGGCATGAGGGCATTATCATAAAGCATTTTTTCAAAATGAGGAACTAACCATTTTGTATCAGTTGAATATCTATGGAATCCACCTCCAATTTGATCAAATATTCCACCTTTTGCCATTTTGTTTAGAGTTTTTAATGCAAATTCATTGAATTTTGTCAAATTAGCCATCTTGGCATATCTAAATAAAAATGAAATGTTTGCAGCATTTGGAAATTTAGGGGCAGAACCAAATCCACCATATGTTGGATCTCCTAATTGAAATAAATTCATTGCAGCTTCATCAAGTAAAGTTCGTTCTAATTTTGTAGGAACAGTAATTTTTTCTGTTTTATGTAATGCGTGAATAAAACTTTCTGCAGATTTTTCAATGTCTTTTGGTTTTTCTTTCCATGCTTGTGCCAATTGTCTACATATACTTCCAAAACCAGGTCTACCATAGGAATCCAATACAGGAAAATAAGTTCCAACATAGAAGGGTTTTTGATCAGGAGTAAGAAAAACGCTTAAAGGCCAACCACCTTGACCCGTTGTAATTTGACAAGCTTTTTGATAAATATCATCTATATCAGGACGTTCTTCTCTGTCAACTTTTATGTTTACAAAATTTTCATTCATAAATTCAGCAACATCATTATTTTCAAATGATTCATGTGCCATCACATGACACCAATGACATGCACTATAGCCAACACTCAGAAAAATGGGTTTATTTTCATCTTTAGCTTTTTGTAATGTCTCTTCATTCCAACCATACCAGTTAACAGGGTTTTCTGCATGTTGAAGTAAATAAGGACTAGTTTCATAAATGAGGTTATTTTTAACCATAACTAATCATAGATTTTAGAATATTTGTACCTAGATATGGAAATAATTACCAAATTCCCTTACCTTCAGTCAATTCATAAATTCTAACATTGATTCTTTTAAGAAATTTTATTTTTGTTTTATTAGCTTTTTTATCATAACTGTAATCCTTTTTTTCAAGTAATTCTTGTAATCGTGCTAATTGTTCTAAAGATAATTTATCAAATTCATTTTTGGATGAAGAAATCAAAGTTAGTAATTTAACTCGTTCACGATCTTCAGATGTAATATCAGCCATACTCTTAATTACAGCATTTTAAAAATAAATCTTATCTTAACTATACGATTTAAGGATAAAATCAAAACAGTATGTTAAAATTCAATGAAAAATTTTTTGATTTATGGAAAAAATGCGTGCAATGGTACTATCAGAATGTGCTAAAATTGAAACAAATCCTTTGAAACCAACTAATATAGATAAACATCAAATTGAAAAACCAAATGAAGTTTTACTAAAAATAGAAGCCTGTGGTGTTTGTCATTCACAACTTCATGGAATTGAAGGAGATTGGAAACACATAGGAATTCCAGCATCATTACCAATTGTTCCAGGGCATGAAGTTGTTGGAGAAATAATTGAGATAGGAAAAGATGTCACTAAATTTAAAATTGGAGATAGAGCAGGAATAACACCACTACTAGAAGCATGTAAAAAATGTCAATATTGTGATGAAGGAAAAGAGTATCTTTGTGAATCATCAAAAATAACAGGAGAGACATTGAAGGGAGGGTATTCAGAATACATCACAGTTACAGAAGATTTTGCTACAAAAATTCCAGATAATATGAAATCAGAATATGCTGCACCATTATTTTGTGCAGGAATAACAGCATACAAAGCAGTTAAAGCTGCAGAGCCAAAAATAAATAAAAAAATAGGAATATTTGGAATTGGAGGAGTAGGTCACATGGCAGTACAATTTGCCAAAATAGAAAAATGCAAAGTTATTGCATTTTCTAGAACGCAAAATCATCTAGATGTTGCAAAAAGATTAGGTGCAATTGACACAATGATATTTTCTAAAGAACAAGAAGAATTTTTAAGTAAATTAAAAGAAAAGCAAGGATTGTTAGATGCAGCAATTGTATTCGCACCAGCAGATATTGTTACAGATACGGCAATAAAATCAGTGAAGAAGGGAGGAATAATTGTAATTGCAACAGTTGGTGAAAATCCAGAATTTAGTGCATTTGAAGAAAAAACAATTAGAGGCACATTGATAGGATCAACAAAAGATATGGAACAAGTAATCAACATATGTGATGAAAATAATATTGAAGTAATTTATGAAACATTTCCTCTAGAGAAAGCAAATGAGGCATTACAAAAATTAAAAGATTCAAAAATAGAAGCACGTGCAGTTTTGGTTCCACAGATTTAGAGGTAAAATAAGGAAATCAAAATGAATTGTAAAAGATGTCACCATACAGATGAAATTCACATTCCAGATGAAAAAAGTGATTTAATGATAAAATTAGGAGAATGTAAAATTCCAAATTGCACATGTATGCAATTTATCAATCCAATAGAAGAGATTGATGAAGATTTATTATAATAATTCTCAGTATACTGATTTTTTTAAATAATTCCTAAATCACTTAATTCTTTATGTATTTCTGAATCAACTCTAGCACCAGAACCACATTTGTTACACATGCCTGTTTCATTTGGATCCTCAGACAGTTTTTTCGCACATTCTACACATTTGTTAATACCTTTTTTGAATCCCATATCCCTTAACAAATTACACGAGTTTTATGTATTTTATATTAATCAAAATATTGTTGTAATAATTCATATACGAAAAAATAACAGAACAATCATGGATAAACACAAACCATCAGATGAAATGATCAAAGATTTGGATAATTTATTATCAAAATTAAACGCCATGGAAATTGTTGCATCAAATGATCATCAAAAAAATTCAATTAAAATCATGAGAGCATTAGTAGAAGGACAAATGCATTCAATTAATGAATTTCAACATTTGAAAAAAGCAATAGATTTGATAACATTACAATTATTTGATGTACAAAATAAAGTTAAGAATTAAGTCTAGTGTCGCTTAATCCACAACCAGTACAACGATAAAGATTAGATTTTTCAAGAGTTTGTTCTAAATTCATTTCAGAACCACAGCATGCACAAATTATCTTATCAGAATTTACATCAGGTTCCTCTGAAACTCTTACAACATAATCAGGTTTAGATTCAAACATATCATCAGAATTACAATGTGGTTTGTATTGAGATAATATCTTTTGAATTACATTCATTCTTTTTTCATTACCAGATTCAAACAATGGTAAAATAGCAAGATACAAAGATTGTTCAGATCCAGATTGTTCAAGCCAGCATTTGAATTTATCATGATTAGTAAAGAATGAGTTATCATCAGTTTTTTGACAATCACCAACATAAATTATATTAAATTTATCCTTGTTTCGAGATAAGATCAAATAAACTAATTTTTCCATTGGAGGACCCCATTCAGTAATAGGTATAGGTCCAAGAAACTCATATTGAAGAATTTGAA
>Ga0257121_1001942_pt1 | contig 15058 bp, 16 predicted proteins | sample SI106_100metaG_FD_190180 | JGI IMG/M metagenome (GOLD analysis project Ga0257121, IMG submission 190180) | Marine microbial communities from Saanich Inlet, British Columbia, Canada - SI106_100 | ecosystem: Environmental > Aquatic > Marine > Inlet | place: Canada: British Columbia | collected... | reverse complement strand
TTTTGAGGCATTTTTTTCTTTACGATTTGTATCAGATTATGTTTATATAATTAATTATAAATTAACTAAAGAGGGAAATAATGAAAAAAAGTTTTAAACTTTTCTTAGCTGCTGCATTTCTAGTGACTGAATTTTTTGTTATAGCATTACCAATGCTTACTACTTCTGCAAGAGCAGATGGTGCTATACAAGCAATCACTCACGCTGGTTTTGGTGGTGGTACTGATGTAACTACTAGAATGATGCTTTTAAGAGCTCGAAGAGTTCTTAAACAGGACATGCAATTAGTTAACAAAAAAGGTGGCGGTGGAGCTGTATCTATGGACTACATGATGAGCTTACCTGCTGATGGTCAACACACTTTAACTTGGACTACTGGTCATGCTGTATCAATGGCATTAGGTAAAACTAAAGTTAAAATTAGTGACATGCAGCCACTTGCAAGAGGAACAGATGATCCTCAATTGTTTGTGGTAAATTGTAAAGCTGACATTAAAGACGCTAAAAAATTTATTAGTGTTCAAAAATCAAAATCACTTAAATATGGAACAACTCATGTTGGTGGAATTGATGATGTAAGCGCAATTGCATTTACTAAAAAAGGTGGATTAAAAGATCCAACTATTGTTGCTTATAAAGGTGTAGCTCCAATCAAAACTAACCTAATAAAAGGAGATATTGATGTAGGTGTTTTGAACTTAGGGGAAGCATTAACAGAAATAAATGATGGAACACTATGTGTTTCTGTTGTTTTAGCAAATAGTAGAATGGCTAAAATTGGAGACTCTCCAACAGCTAAAGAATTAGGAATACCTGTTTCTTTGTCTACTGTTAGAGGTTTCGTAACTAAAAAAGGAGCTCCAGCAGCTAGAGTTAAAGAGCTAGAAGCTGGAATGATGAAAGCTATGGGACACAACTATTACAAAAATTTCTTAACTGAAATTGGTCTTGATGACACTAGTGTAGTTGGTGCTGATGAATGGGGTAAGCAAATGGAAGAAATGCTTACCGAAATGACTGCACAGCTTAAAGCTTTAGGTTACATTAAGTAATTTAAAAGAAAGTACATTTAATTAATGAATAATGTACGAAAACAAAAAAGGGCAAACAAAAGTTTGCCCTTTTTTTTTAAAGATGAATTTAAAGTTTCATTTATAATAATATTTATTTCTACTATTTTACTAATTACAACATTCACATTTGATATTGTTCCTCCAATTTTAAATAGAGGTATTCAACCAGCAACTTTCCCAAAGGCATTGTTGGTTTTAATAATAAGCTTAACGTTAATTATTTATTATTTATCAAAAAAAAAACCTTGGAAAATTGAAAAAAAATTACCTAAAACATTTTTTTTAACATTACTCAGTTTTATTTTTTTTGTAGTAATTTCAAAAACTTTAGATTTTTTTCTGGCAATTTCTATTTTATCAATTTTTGTATCTTATAATTGGGGTGAAAAAAGATTATTTTATTTATTATTAGTAGGTATAATTTTTCCAGTAATAGTATTTATTTTTTTTGAAACAATTTTAGGTTTAAGATTTCCACCAGGAATAATAACTAATATTTATTACAATTAGATGGATAATTTATTATTAATGTTGGCACCCCTATTTAGTTCGAAACTAATGATAGTTTTATTTTTTGGAACTTTATTTGGTTTAATCTTAGGAGTTTTGCCAGGACTAGGACCAACAACAGGTGGTGCATTAATTTTACCTTTTACAATGACGCTAGATCCGCTCTCTGCAATAGTTTTATTAACATCAATTTATTGTGCTGGAACTTATGGTGGAGCAATTACTGCAATTTTAATTAATACACCAGGAACACCTGCAGCAGCAGCAACTTGTTTGGATGGTTATCCACTTGCTCAAAAAGGTGAAGCAGGTAGAGCTCTTGGAATGGCAACTGTATCAAGTACAGTGGGTGGAATTTTTAGTGTGATAATATTAGTTTTTTTTGCACCATTACTTGCAAAACTTGCTTACGAATTTGGGCAACCTGAATACTTTGCTTTAGCTATTTTTGGTTTAACAATGCTTGCTTCCATTGGTGATGGAAGTCCAATTAAAAATTTAATAGCAGGAGCTTTTGGAATATTGATTTCAACTATTGGAAAAGATTTTATGACTTCAATAGACAGATTTACCTATGGAATTAATGAATTATCTGAGGGTATCGGTTTTATACCAGTTGTTGTTGGTTTATTTGCAATTAGTGAAATGTTAACTCAATCAACTTTACTAGATCAAGTTTTTAAAAGAGTAGCTTTAAAAGCAGTAAAATTACCGTCACTAAACGATTATAAACAAACATGGAAAACTATTTTAAGATCATCAGGTATTGGATCTTTTATAGGAGTGCTTCCCGCAGAAGGTGGCACAGTTGCATCTTTAATTGGTTATTCTGAAGCAAAAAGATTTTCAAAAAAACCCGAAGAATTTGGTAAAGGTTCAATAGAAGGAATTGCAGGAGCTGAAGCTGCTAATAATGCTGCAACAGGTGGAGCGATGGTGCCAACACTTGCTTTAGGTATTCCAGGGAGCGCAACTACTGCAGTAATATTAACAGGCTTAATCATTCACGGAGTAAGACCGGGTCCTGATTTATTTAGGGAACAACCAGAATTTTTATATGGAATTTTTGGTGCAATGTTAATTGCTAACGTACTCTTTTTTATATTTGGTTTTTTTGGTGCTAAGATTTTTGCAAGAATAACATTGGTACCTAATAAGATTTTATGGCCAATGATATTTGCAGTATCTGTTTGTGGAACTTATTCATTAAGTCAATCAATTATAGATGTTTGGATAATGATATTTTTTGGAGTGCTTGGATTTTTTATGAGAAGATATGGTTTTTCAGTTGTTCCAGTTATTATAGGATTAATATTAGGAGAATTAGTTGAGGGCACTCTTAGACAATCATTAGTAATATTTGATGGAAATTGGTTAATGTTTCTAACAAGACCTATTGCTTTAACATTTTTTATTTTATCTTTAATTGCTCTAGCTTTTCCTTTGCTAAGATCCAAAAAAAAAATTAAATAACAAAATCGATTTTTTTAACTTTTCAAATCTTATAGGTAATGTGCTTTGTCTTTAATTCGTGCCATTACTTCTTTTGTTGCTTCTTCAGATCCATCGTGAAAGGTACCCATTAGTTTGTCTAAAAAACTAGTGTTACCTCCTGAATAGTTACATTCAAAATATTTATGATGTACATAATGATTATAATCTCCTGTTGGAAGAGATTTACCATTTTTAAAAGTCATTTTTTCATATCCAGTATGACCTGGTGTTGGGGCTAACCCTGCGTGAAAAATATGATACATTGCTACGAGTGGATGTGATGGTATTATCCAATGAATAAGAACACCTGAAAAATAAAGTATATGCTCTATTGGATGCATAGAAAGACCAGACCAAGCACCTGTATTTGTATTACGATGATGTACTTTGTGAGAAATTTTGTACAACGGACCCCAGTGCAACAATCTATGTGTTACATAAAAATGTGCATCTCTAATAAAAGGAACAAGGAAGAATAAAATACAACAATATATTGGATACATTTCCCAGCTAACATATGGAATTATCTGATTTGCAAATGCCCAAAAAGTAATAACTTCATAAGCTGTCCACAAAGGTATAGCGCTACAAAAAGTATAAAATAGATTATCTTTTGTTTGATTGTTAAATAAAAATGTTGGGTTATTTGTTTCTAGAGGTCTTGGATTATATTTAAAAGAGGTTCCTTGATTTTTTAGTCTTAAGTGAAAAAACCCAGTCCAAACTAACAAAATAACCGCATTTCTAAAAAGTATAAACGCTATCCAACTTATCTCTAATGTTTTCATTGTTTCTAATGAAGGTGTAAGAAAAAAATAAGTTGCAATGGTTATTAATATAAAAATAAATGTCCATGGAAACATCATTCCTGGATATTTGAAATAGTACTTGAATAATTTTATGGGTTTAAATGGAATTACGTAAGGTGGATTAATTGGGATACTTCCAAAAGGTTTCCAGTGACCTCTTTTATCTCTGGTACCGAATTGTTCATCATTCAGATTTTTTTCATCCATAGTGAGCTTTTTTTTAATTTTTTTTTTCTAAACTATTTAAAAATATATCTAATTCTTTTTTATCGATTTCAACAACATTTTTTTTATCTGGAAAAACACCCTCTTGAACATCATTATAAAATTCTTGAAAAGCATCCACTCTTTCTCCTTGTAATCTCTCAAATTCTAGCGAAAAATTTCTATAGGATTTTGCATGTCTAGGTACATGCCCATTTGTTAATCCTAAAATGTCACAGGCAAATAAATACTGAACGTCACAACCTGAGCCACTCCCTAATGAAAGGATTGTTGTACTAATTTTCTTTGAAATTGCTGAAGCAACTTGATGTGGCACACACTCCATTTCAATCGCAACAGCACCAGCATCCTGAAACTTTAAACAGTCTTCATAAACTTTAAGAGCATCATCAGAGTTTTTACCTACAGCCTTAAACCCACCTGTCCAAGTTGTTCGCTGAGGAATTAGTCCTACATGACCCAAACATGGAATACCTTCTTTGTATAATGATCTTAAAATTTCAACTCGGTGACAGTAGAACATATCAAAATTATACTCCAACATTTTAAAGGCTAATTTTTTTGCCTCATCAAGTGTTGGCCAAAGAGTATCTGGAGCACCATAATGCATAAAAGCATTGGGTGCTGCTTTTCGAATATTTAATACTTCTTCAAAACTAGCATGATCATTTGGATTATTATATTTTCCGGCCGCTCCAGTACCTATCATTTCAATTCCTACTCGATCAGCCGCAAGTGCTTCTTCTTTATTTTTTACAAGAATTAAAGTGAGTTGTTTTTTCCCTTTTAAATTCTTTAAATCTTTTACAGTAATTTTTTTTTTCATTGATTAATTGCTTATGTCTGGAACTTCAACTTCTATGAAATAATCCTTATCTTTAGATTGTTTTAAGATTGCTGGAATTATAGATTTATATGCCTGAAATATACTTTTATAAGGTTTTGGCATTTGATTTTTTAGTTCCTTATGAATTTTTTTTAAATTGTGACATGGTATTTTTGGGAAGATATGATGCTCAATATGATATTCCATACGAGAGTATAAAAAACTAAAAAATGGATTCATTATTACAGTACGTGTACTTTTACGATGATCTTTAACATTATCTGCCAAGCCAGCATGTTGCGTCATGGTACAGATCATTAAAATAGTGTTGCCATAAAATGGTGGTAAAATTATCATAATTACCAGAAGCCACGATTGAAGGTAGATTGAAATAGTAACAATTAACAACCATAAAAAAACATATATACGAGACATATTAATTACATTTTTAATTTCATTTTCAGGAACAGTAATTTTTACAACTGGAGAAATAATTCCTAAAGCATGTTTAATAATTTCAAAATGAGAAAAATGCATTACTTTTTGAATATTAAATAACGGACCCAAAGGTAAAAAATTCAAAAAAAATCTTATAGGCTCTGTTGGTCTTGGACTATTATTTTCGTAATCATAAACTTCTTTATTAGTAAAAATTGTATATGTGTGATGATGAAAATGACTCCACTTCCATCTAACAGACTCAAAACCACCAAGAAAAGATGTAATCTCATAAAAAATCTTATTTAATCGTCTTGATTTAAAATATGTCTCGTGATTTGTCTCATGATTTACACTTATTGTTTTACAATAAAAAATGTTGCCATAAAGCAATAACGCAGGAACAGACCACCAGGTGCCCCACGAAATATAACAGAGATATCCCGAAAATAGTAATGCCAAACCAAATATGGATATATCAATGATACCTTTAAGATTAGATCTCTTAGATAGATCTTTAAGAATTTTTCTATCTATTGTGGGCTTGTACCAAGTATTTAAATCAACTTCTCCAGCAAACATATATTTATATTTTTTCTGAGAGTTTTAAAAAGTTTTCAAACTCTTTATCATCAATACCAACTGTAATTTTAGGATCATTAAAATTTTTATTTATAGTATCTTCATGAAATTCCTTAAAAGCATTAACTCTTTCAGCCTGAAGTTTAGCAAATTCTTTTTTGAAATCTTTATAAATTCTTGCATGTCTAGGAGTATGACCTTCAGTATAGCCAAGCACATCATTTGCAAACAAATACTGTCCATCACACCCAGATCCACTTCCCATAGAAAGCGTCATAATATTAACTTTTTTAGATATTACCTCAGCAACTTTGGGAGGAACAACTTCCAATTCTACGCCAATGACACCTGCCTCTTGTAATTCCATTGTGTTTTGTAAAATTTTCATTGCCGTATCGGCTGTTTTTCCTTGAGCTTTAAAACCACCTATCCATGTTGCAATGCCTGGAACTAAACCAACATGACTATTAATCGGAATAAATTCATCTCTTAAGGCTCTAATCCATTTATAACTCCAATTACCTCCATAAACAACGTCTGCACCTACATCTAAATATTTATGACATAACTTCATCGCTTCATATTCTGATGCTACTCGTACAGCACCACCAGATTGCATAAAGCATGTTGGTGCAGCCTCTCGAATTCTTTTTAATTCATCGAATGAGTTATAAATTCCATATTGAGGAGCGTCATGAGAAGTACAAATCATATCAATACCTGCTTCTTCAGCAGCAGCAGCTTCATCAGCATTATGAACAAACATTACGCTTAATTGCCTTTTACCTTTGCACTGCAAATAATCGTGAACTGTTAGTTTTTTTCTATTCATTAATATTTTCTAATTATAGTTAAGATATCTTAATATAAACTTTATCATTTTCAACTTTAACTGGATAAGTTTTTAAATCTACACAAGCAGGAGGGCTTATAGCTTCTCCAGACTTAATATTAAATATACCTTGATGCATCGGACACTCAATTTCTCCATCCATAACTATACCATCTTCTAAATGAACTGACTCATGAGTACAAACTCCATCAGTAGCATAAAATCCATCCTCAAGTTTGTAGATGCAATAAGTTTTATCTCCATGGTCAAACCTAAGAATATCTTCGACATCCATATTATCTGTTTCCCCTACATGTTGCCAATTTTCGTTTTCATTTACCATATAATTTAATTTAATTAATATTCTTTAATATTAAATTTTATACATTTTTTTTAACAAAATAAAAATTTAAATGATATTATATGAAAATCATACTATTGTATAAAATGTCGCAAAAAAAAAAATTATATCCACTAAAGAATATCCTTAATCTTTTAGATAATAAATTTAAGTTTAAAATTATTTTTTATTTAACACAAAATAAAATGCGGTTTGGAGAAATTAAAAGTAGTTTATTTAATATAAATCAACAATTATTAGTAAAGTTACTTAAACAATTGGAAAAAGATAAGCTTATTAAAAAAAAAGAATTCAAGGGATTTCCAAAAAAAGTTGAATATAGCATCACATTATTTGGTCTTTTGTTTAAATCATTGGTGGATAATATGCAAAAGTGGGAAGAAAAAAATAAGAAAATTTTAGTGAAAAATACTAATAAGAAAAACGTCAAATCTTTATATGATTATTATTAATATAAATTAAATTTTATTTAATTTATTATTTTTATTAGATAACAATTGTTTTGTTACCTTAATTTTTTTTTCAGAAAGTTTTCCAGCTAAACGAATATCTCTACCTATTTTTCCTCCAACACCTAAACCACAAGCACCAATTATTTTTCTATTTTTTAGAAAAAAATATATAATACCTTCATCAAGTGACGAACCTCTTTGTGCCATAGTCTCGTAATCATTGCATATTCCTGTAAGTTGTAAATTTAAATTAAATTGATCTGACCACATCCATGGTATTGCGTTATAAGAAGTTTGTAATCCTGCAATATTCTTACCAGCATTTATACCATGATTTTGTGCATGCTTAAAAGATTCAAGACGCATATGTTTTTCATAAAAAGGATGATAAAAATTTGACACATCACCTGCTGCATAAACATCTTCCACCGACGTTGCACAAAATTCATCGGTAATAATTCCATTATCAATTTTTAGAGATGTATTCTTAAAAATATCAGTGTTAGGTAATGAGCCAACGCCTACAATAATTAAATCTGACTTTAAAACTTGATTAGTATTAAGATAAATTTCAAATGATTTATTATCTTTTTGAATTTTTTTAATTTCAGTATTTAAGTTTATTTTTGTACCTATAGATTCATGTTTTTCTAGAATTAAATCAGCTATTTGTTTTGGAATTACTCTTCCCATCAGCTGCTGTCCTCTTTCAAGGATGGTAACATTTTTTCCTTTTTGAAATACTGATGAAGCAATTTCTAATCCTATAAAGCCACCTCCAATAATTGTAATATTATGGGCTTTATTAATCTTATTTTTTAGATTATTGCTTTCTTCTATACTCCTTAAATAAATTATATTTTCTTCTGGTTGAATTATTTTACCATTTATTTTTAAGTATCTGTTTGAACAACCAGTAGTAATTAAAAGTTTATCATATTTGTAAGTATTTGATGAGCTACTAATTTTTTTGTTATTAAAATCAACCTTGGTTATTTTTATACTACCTAAAAATTTAATATTATTTTCTTTATAAAAATTTTCTGAAAAAAAAAGAAAATCATTTAATAAAACCTTATCTAAAATATAATCTTTTGATAATGGAGGTCTTTCGTATGGTAGGTGTTTTTCTTCACTAATAATAGTAATGTCTGAATTTACATCAATTAATTTAATTTCTTTTGCTGCATAGGCTGCAGCTTGGCCACCACCAAGAATGATTATTTTTTTTATTTTATTCATCTATTAAAAAATATATATAAATTTTTTAAATATTAGTGATCACTAATTAGGAACTGATAAAGGGATCTTGTAATCCGGATCTTTTGCTTGCTTAAGTAAAGCAGGAATAATCTCTTTATAGGCGCCCAATAATCCTTTTCTTGCTACTGGTGTTTGATTTTTAATTAATAAATGTAATTTTTTTAAATTATGGGAGGGTACTTGAGGAAACATGTGATGCTCAAGATGATACTCCATATGCCAATATAAAAAACTAAAAACAGGATTTAAATAAACAGTTCTTGTTGTAAAACGGTGATCTTTTATATCTTCTTGTAAACCTGCATGCTGTGTAAGTCCCATTAGCATAATTAATGTTTTTCCATAAAAATTTGGAAGAACAATAAACAATAATGGCAACCATGACTGAAAATATATTGAGCAGACTATAGTTGCCACCCAAATAAATACATGACTTCTTGCTGACCATCTGCATTTAGATCTTTCATTTTCAGGAATACAGACTTTCATTACATCAGTTGATATTCCAAATGCGTGTTTTATTGTTTCCCAGTGAAGAGAATTTTTAAAAAAAACAAAACCTGAAAAAGGAATGTAATGAGAAAAGAAAACTAATAGATCAGTTGGTTTTTTAACATGTATTTCATAATCAACCGGATCATTAAAACTAGTATAAGTGTGATGATGATAATGCGAATATCTCCATCTAATTGGTTCAAAATTATCCATAAAACTAGCTATGTAATAAAAAAAATCATTCCAAAATTTAGATTTAAATGCTGTTCTGTGCCCAGTTTCATGCCAAATAGCATCACTACAACCCCATATATTTCCATAGATTATGAAGAATAATAAAGACCACCAAGTGCCCCATGTTGCATACGCCAAGTAACCAAAAAATGCTAAAGATGAGAAATATATCAGTATGTGTTTAAAACCTTGCCAATCAGATTTTTTGCAAAGTTCTTTAAACTCTTTTTTATCTACCTCACATCTAAACCACTTATTAATATCGACATCCATATTTCAATTTACCATATTTTTATCAATATTAAATTATAAAAAAGGTTTTTTTAAGGAATAATAGTCTCACTATAGTGTGATTTTCATATTATGATTACTTCATAATTATTATTTTTTAAGTTTGAAAAAAATTTATTTTTTACATAGAGTAAATAAATAAATATAAAAAAAATCACGGAGGAAATATGAAAAAAATCTTAGCTATCGTGTCATTAATATTTGCTTTTGCATCAACTTCTGCAATTGCAAATGATTACAAATGCGATAAAAAATTTATCTTTTTTCCAGGTGGACCTGAAGGTGGACCATTTGGAACAATAGTTTATAATGGTGCAGTTGCAGCCGCAGAACACACTGGTTGTGATGTTGATTATTATTGGTCTCAATGGAACTCAGAAATAATGATCAAGCAATTTAAAGAAGCAGTAGCTCTTCAACCAGATGGAATTGCAATTTATGGTTTTCCTGGTGATGCTGCGATGAGACCTATTATCAAAGAAGCAAGAGAAAAAGGTATAGTAATTACTACTATGAACACTCCACTTCCAGATTTAGAAGCTGAACTTAAAACTTCTGGATTTGGTTATGCGGGTGCTGATCTTTTTGATGCTGGTTTTAATCTTGGTAAAAAAGGTGTTGAAGTATGTGGTCTTAAAGCTGGAGATAAAGCTTTTATATGGGGTCTTGCAAGTATGCCAAATAGAGGTGAAAGAACAAAAGGTGCTATAGCTGGTGTTGAGTCAATGGGTGTTAAAGTTGTGTATCAGGAGATTCCTGACAATGTAAACTCTGATGCCTCTCAAGGTACTCCAATGTATGTTGCTACGTACAGTGCAAACCCTGATATCAAAATGGCAATTACTGATCATGGTGGTTTAACAGCAAGTTTACCTACTTACATGAAAGCTGCTGGTCATGGAACAGAAGCTGTTTGTGGTGCAGGTTTCGATTTATCAGGACCAATTGTTGATGGAATTAATTCTGGATATATTGATGTTGTAATTGATCAACAACCTTTTATTCAAGGATATATGCCAATCGTGCAACTTTACCTGTCTACTAAATTTGGTATGGCTGGTTTAGCTATGGATACTGGTGCAGCATTTGTTACTAAAGCAAATATTGATGCAATAGCTCCATTAGCAGCACAGCAAATCCGATAATAATAAAATCATAACAAGCCTATCTTTTTAAATTTTTTATAAAAAGTTAGGCTTGTTTTTTAAAAAAAATGGAAGATCTTTTACAATTAAAAAATATTTATAAAAACTTTGGTAATGTTAAAGTCCTGAAGGATGTTAATATTAGAATTAAAAAAGGTGAGGTAGTAGCCCTTATTGGTGACAATGGTGCTGGAAAGTCTACTTTAATAAAAGTTATAACTGGCGTGCATAAACCTTCGTCAGGTCAAGTTTATTTTAAGGGTAATGAAGTTGTTTTGAAGTCTGTTGCTCAATCAAGAAAAATGGGTATTGAAGCTGTATATCAAGAAAGAGCTTTGTGCGATCAGCAAGAATTATGGCGAAATATATTTGCAGGAAGAGAAATTACCAATGTCTTTGGTTTTATAGATATAAAGAAACAAAGAAAAGAAGCTGAGAAAATTTTAAGAGATTATATAGGATTTACCTCAAAGGCTATCACTGTTGACTCAACTATAATGGGATTGTCAGGTGGTGAAAAACAAGGAGTAGCATTTGGGAGATCTTTATATTTTGATTCAGACTTAATTGTTCTTGATGAGCCTACAATGGGATTATCAATTCAAGAAACTGAAAAAGTTTTAAATTTCGTTAAAGGATTAAAAAAAGAAAATAAGTCTGCAGTTTTTATAGATCATAATATTATTCATGTTTATGGAGCAGCTGATAGATTTATTATATTAGATAGAGGTGAGGTTGTAGGAGAGTTTGATAAAGATCAAATATCTAGAGAAGAGCTTGTTCAAAAAATGATTCAACTACATGAGTCTGGAAAAATAAAGGTGAGTGAATAAATGAACGCAATACTGAATAGTTATTTTGTAAAAACACATCGATTAGAGATAAGCATAACAATTATAGCAATTATTCTTTTCTTGATTTATTTCATAGGCGCTCCTCATGTTTTCACACGCTTTCCTATTTATAGAGCTTTTATGCAATCTATGCCATTTTTTGGAATTATAGCAATTTCAGTCACCTTTGTGATAACACTTGGTGAAATCGATTTATCGTTCCCCTCGATAGTAGGAATAACCTCGCTAACTTTTGGTTTAATATTAACAGCAACCGATGGTAATTTCTTCATCGCTTTTGCTTTAGCTTCAATTTTAGGTATGTTTGCAGGACTTGTTAATGGACTTCTAGTAACTAAAATTGGGATACCTTCGATTGTAGCTACTATTGGAACATTATATTTTTGGAGAGGATTAGTTAATGTCATTTCGCAAGGAAAAGGTCTTGCAATTGTAGATGTAGCTGATGGCACATGGCATCATGCTTTATTTGTAGAAAAACTTTTTGATAAAATTCCAGCACAATTTATTTGGTTCATCGTCTTAACTGGTTTAATGCAATGGGTTTACCGATACCATAAGTTTGGAAACCATATTCACTTTGTTGGTGATAACAAAGCTAGCTCTCAAATGATGGGTATTAATGTTGATAATGTAAAGATAATCGCTTTTGTTCAATTAGGTTTTTTTTCCTCTCTTGCAGGAATATTTACTATGTATGAAATGCTATATTTTTGGCCAACTCAGGGATCAGGTTTAATGCTAACCACCTTAGCTGCTGTTTTTGTTGGTGGAACATCAGTGTTTGGTGGTAAGGGAACTATATTTGGAACTTTTATAGGAGTGTTAATTATTGGCTCTTTAGAGTCTGGAATAATTGCTTTAGGTTTATCTGGTTTTTATGTTCAATTTATAAATGGAATAATGATAACTGTAGCAGTTACAGTATACGCATTAATTCAGCGAAAAAAAACTTAACTATTAATTTTTTTAAAAGATCTATAATTTTAAGAATTTTTATTTTATCTTTAATTGCATTAGATTTTATATTATTAAGATCACAAAAAGGAAAAATTACATTATGATTAAATTTGATTTATCTAACAGAATAGCGATTGTAACTGGTGGAGCTCAAGGTTTTGGTTTAGCTATCACAGAAAGATTTATTGAAGCCGGAGCTAAAGTAGTAATTTGGGATATTGATGAAGATGCTGCTAAAAAAGCAACTGATAAAGTAAACTCTGAAAATTTAAGTTATCAAATTGTTGATGTGAGTAGTTTTGAAATTATTAATAAAAATTTATCAGAAGTTGAAAACAAGTATGGAAAGATTGACATCTTTATAAATAACGCAGGTATTGCAGGGATGAACACAACAGTTGCCGAGTATCCAATTGAAGAGTGGAATAAAGTAATTAATTTAAATTTAAATTCTGTATTTTATTGTTGTAAAGCAGTCGTACCTTTTATGGTTAAAAATGATTATGGGAGAATAGTTAATATCGCTTCAATAGCTGGAAAAGAGGGAAATCCAAATGCAAGTGCCTACAGCACTTCAAAAGCAGGGGTTATTGGTTTAACAAAATCATTAGGTAAGGAATTAGCTCTTAAAAATATAGCTGTTAACTGTGTAACACCAGCTGCTGCAAAAACTAGAATTTTTGATCAAATGACAGAAGAACATATTAATTATATGCTCTCTAAAATTCCAAGAAATAAGTTTGCAAAAGTTGAGGAATTAGCATCTTTAGTTACATGGTTGTCTAGTGAAGAAAATTCATTCTCAACTGCTGCTGTTTTCGACTTAAGTGGCGGTAGAGCAACTTATTAAAAATTATGCAAGTAGGTATAGATGTTGGTGCAACAAAGATAGAAAGTGTTGTACTTGAAAAAGATGGACAAGAAAAACACAGATCTAGAATACCATGCCCAAAAAATTACACTCAAATTATTAATTCTATAAGAGATATTCATAGACAATTAGAACAAGAATTTAATCAAGAACTTCAAATTGGTGTTTGTCATCCAGGAGTTCATTCTCCCCAAACAGGATTGGTTAAAAATGCTCCTAACATAACTTGGTTAGAAAAAAAACCTTTTCAAAATGATTTACGTAAAGCACTTGGTAAAGAAGTGTTTTGTGAAAATGATGCAAATTGTTTTGCTTTGTCAGAGGCTATAGATGGATCGGGAAAACATTATAAAATTGTTTATGGTATAATCTTAGGTTCTGGCGTTGGAGGTGGTTTAGTGATTGATAAAAAAATAGTAAGTGGCCCTAATGGTGTTGCTGGAGAATGGGGTCATAATCAAATTCCTTATTTTGCTGCTAAAAAAGAAAATTTTGACTCGAGTAATCCAAGAGAAGCTGAGATTGAAAGTTTTTTATCTGGCTTAGGTTTAGCGAAAAGATTTAATAAACTTTATGGAAAAAATTTAAAAACAAATGAAATTTTTGAATTAAATAGAAAACATGATTTAGATGCAGAAAGATTCATAGATGATTTTAAAGTAAATTTAGCAATGTCACTTTCAAGTATAATAAATATTTTAGATCCTGATGCTTTTGTTTTTGGTGGAGGAGTTTCAAACGAAATTGATTTTTTACTTGAAATAGATGCACTAGTGAGGAAATTTGTTATTGGCAGAGAATATGAAGGTGTATTTTTAAAACCAAGATATGGTGATGCTAGTGGTGTTCGTGGTGCCGCAAGATTGGGAAGAAGCGCGACATATTAATTAAAAATTTCTCATTAGAATTTAATTCATAAAATTCCAATTTTACAAAAAATAAGAATAGAAGGGAAAAAAATATTGATAAAAAAAATCAATCAAAAGTTGTATTTATATTTTTTATTATGATCTTTTCTCAAAGTAGTTATATTTCATTTTTTAAATTAATTTTAAAGGGAGAAATAATGAAAAAACTTATACTTTCGATTGCGGCTCTTGCATTGTTTGCAACTACTGCTTTCGCTGAAAGATACGTCATGATAACTCATGGTGAAGGAAAAGATCCTTTTTGGCCAGTAGTTCAAAAAGGTGGTGAAGATGCAGCTAGAGCAATCGGTGCTGACTTCGAATATATCTACAACCCTTCTGCTGATATGGCTGATATGGCAAGCTCAATTCAAGCTGCTGCAGCTACTCAACCAGATGGTATGGTAATTTCTTTACCAGATCCAGATGCATTAG
>Ga0257121_1001922_pt1 | contig 15158 bp, 14 predicted proteins | sample SI106_100metaG_FD_190180 | JGI IMG/M metagenome (GOLD analysis project Ga0257121, IMG submission 190180) | Marine microbial communities from Saanich Inlet, British Columbia, Canada - SI106_100 | ecosystem: Environmental > Aquatic > Marine > Inlet | place: Canada: British Columbia | collected... | reverse complement strand
AGTGTCCCCTGCTCTTCCAGCAAAAATTGAAATAATTACTTTTGTTTTTTTATTTAATAATTTTAAAATTCTCTTAGTTTGTTTTGAGCTATAGATTGCAGTAATATTTAATTTAATATTCAAACCATTTAATTCTTTAATAATCTTACCCATAAAAACTCCTTTAGAATTTGTAACAGGTATTTTTACATAAACATTTTTACCCCAAGTATTAATTTTTAAAGCTTGTTCTTTCATATTTTGATAATCATCGGCAAAAACTTCAAGTGACACTGGCTTATCGGGGCAAATTTTCAAAATTTGTTGTGAATATAATTTGTAATCTTTTGCACCAGCTTTTTTCATCAAGCTTGGATTGGTAGTAAATCCTTTAACAATTTTTTTTTTATTAAATTTTTTAATTAAATCTAAATCAGCAATATCACAATATATTTTAGTCATTTTTTATATTTTTCTATGTTTAATATAGTTAAATTTGAATTAGTTAATTATATATTTATTTTTTGAAAAAGTCTTCAATACAATATATTACAAATAATAATTAGCATGACTAATATTCTTATTACAGGTGGAGCAGGTTATATTGGTAGCCATATAGTTGAACAATTAGTCAAAAATAAAAAAAATGTAATTATCCTTGATAATTTAGTAACTGGTTATAAAAAATTAATTAATAAAAAAGCTATATTTATTAAAGCTGACATCAAAAATAAATCAAAAATTATCAAAATTATTAAAGATAATAATATTACATCAATTATTCACCTAGCAGCCTATCTGAATGTTAGTGAGGCAGAAAGAAATAAAAAAAAATATTTTAATAATAATATTAGTGGAACTAAAAATCTTTTAGAAGCTTGTAAAAATTCTACAGTTAAAAACATAATTTTTTCTTCATCATGTAGTATATATGGAAATGTGAAAGGATCAGTTGGTGAAAATAGAAAACCAAATCCACAAGGTTATTATGGATATACCAAATACAAAGGTGAAGAATTAGTAAAAAAATTATCTGTTAAGTATAAATTTAGATATGGAATTTTAAGATATTTTAATGTTGCGGGCGCTAGCCCATCTGGAAAAATTGGAGAAATAGAAAAATCTCATGGTCATTTAATTAAAAATTTAGCAATTCAATCTTTAAAAAAAAAACCTAAAATAAAAATTTTTGGCAATGATTATAAAACTAAAGATGGCACTTGTATTAGAGATTATATCCATGTTTCTGATTTAGCTGAAATACATATTAAAGGATTAAAGTATCTAAAAGATAACCAAAAATCCTTTATACTGAATTGTGGGTATGGAAAAGGATATTCTGTTCAACAAATTGTAAATATTTTTAAAAAAATTAAAAATGGTGTGAAGATACAATATCTAAAAAGAAGACCTGGGGATATTGCTCAAGTTTATGCAAATACTAAAAAATTTAAAAAGATTTTAATGTGGAGACCAAAGTACAATAATATTAAATTAATTATTAAAAGTGCTATTAAATGGGAAAAAAAATTAAATAAAGATTTTTAAATACAAAAAGTTATTTCAAATATTTAAAAATTGAACTTCTATTTTTAACATCATAACTTGTTTCACTTAAAAAAATCATACTCAGTCTTTTGTCATAAAAATTTATAATTTTTTGATTTTCATTAAATAAACTGTAATTATTTATATTGTTAGTTTTATTAAATCCATCAAACCCTATCAGAAAAATTTTTTTTGCGTTTATTTCTTTAGCAGTTGCTAAAGATATGGCTAAAGGTGAATTATTAATTTTCTTTGAAAGTATATTTTTTTTTAATTTAAAAAAGTTTTGAATTTTTTTTGGTAGTAAAGTTTTATCGTCTACTAAATTATTAATAATAAATTTATTTTTTTTAAAAAAAATTTTATTAATTTTTAATATCTCATTTCCCGCTATACATAAAACTGATCTTGCAGATAAATCTTCAAATAAATCTATATTTCTTGAGCTAGAAAAAATTACAAAAACATTTTTATTTTCTTTTAAGAATTCTTGAAGATAATTAATTTTTTTTTTAACTGAAGTTCCTCCTCCAACGATTAAAACGTCTTTTTTTTTTAAATTTAAATTTTTAATAATATTGGTTTTTTTTCCTTTTTTTCTTAAAAGATAAGTTACAATATCAGTCATGTTATATCTTTTAGATTTAATTAATTGCATTGCTTCTGATTGTGGAGAATTTGTAGAACCTGATATCATATAAGGCAAATTAGCACCCCATTTTTCTTTAGTCCTAATTTCCTCAAACTTATCAACCACATTGCCAATATCTTTAAAGTTTTTAATTTTAATTTTATTCAACTTGATTCCCAGATAAGATAAAATCAGTTCAGTTTTCAAGTTTCCAGCTCCTCTTCCCATGCCTGTAAATGTGCAATCTACAAAATCGACTTTATGATTAATTGCTTCAATCGTATTTGAAAGTGCTAACTCCAAATTATTATGACTATGAAAACCAATTTTTAAATTTTTATCTATTAATTTAATTTTCTCTATAATATTACCTACATCTCCAGGAATTAATGTCCCATAAGAGTCAACTAAATACAAAATATCAAAATATTTATTTAATTTAATAACATTTGAAATTATTTTTTTATCTTTAAGAATTAAATGAACGTACATTAAATTAACTGCAACTGTAAAACCCAGTTTTTTTGTAATCACTAAGTATTTTTTAATCTTTGATAAGTTTCTTGGGTTAACTGCAAATCTGATTACATCTACACATGATCTGCAATCCTTTAAATTCAATTCTAATTCTTTTGGTGTTTTCCAATCTTTCAAATCAATCATAATTGAGATCTTTGTTCTATTACCAATTTTCTTTTTTATGTTTTGTAATTTTGTTTTTGTTAGAAAATAATATTCACCAAAATATGATTTTTTTGTTCTGTTGCCTCTATAACCTACTTCAACAATATCTATTGGAAGATGTTTGGCTAAATCGAGATAATTATTAACTAAATTATCATTAAAATCCCAATCAGTATAATATCCACCGTCTCTTAAGGTACAATCTAAAATTTTCATTTTAATAAATAAAGTTATATTAAATATACTATAGATTTAACTATAAACCATTAATTAAAAGTATAATTAATTGGGAAAAAAAATATACAAGATTAATAATTAATTTTAATTGTATTTTTATATTTAAAAAAAATCTTGATAAATTTAAAAGTTTTTAAATATCTCTTAAAAAAAATTTGAGGTTTAAAAAAAATTCTTACAAGCCAGCCTAAGAAAAATTTGTCTATATATCGCCCAATAGGAGCTTGGTCGCCTGTAAAAAAAGATATCGCTCCTCCTGTGCAAATAATACTTGTTTTAAATTTTAATTTTTTTTTTAAATGCAAACCTAAAATTTCTTGAGTTCCTCCACCAATATTAGTTATTATAAAGTTAGGCTTAATAATATTAAGTTTTTTTAATAGATTATTATCTTTGATATTTTTTTGATTATACCTTGGTGCTAAATAATTATAGGTTTTTTTAATACCCATATTATGAAAATATTTTTGATTAGACTTTGAAAGAAGATTATTTGGATCAATACAAAAAATTGATTTGTCATTATTTTCTTTTAGATATTTAAAAAAAATATTTAAAAACTTATATCCAGAAAATTTATTAACCTTAATTCTTTTAAATAACTTTAATAGTAAAACAAAAAAACCACTATCAAAAAAAACATAATCTGCTTTTTTTAATGAATCATAATATGAATCATGTTCATCTATGGAGGCTAAACCTGGTCCTGATGGAAAAAGAAATAACCCTGATTTCTTAATTATATTATTAAATTCGTTACTTTTTAAATTTATAAATTTTATTTTTTGAAAGATAATACTTTTCATTAATGTATATCTATAATTAGATACATTTAAAATTAAATATAACAATTACTAATTTATAGACAAATGAATAAAGAAGAAGCAACCTTACTAGGAAACTATCGCGAATATGATGGAACTATTGAATTTTATGGAAGAATAAATGCTATTTTAAAATCTACAGACTCTGTTTTGGACTTAGGTGCAGGAAGAGGTTTTTGGTATTTTGAAGATAAATGTTCGTATAGAAGAGAAATTCGTAATTTAAAGAAAAAGGTAAAATACTTAGTTGGTATTGATGTTGACAATGCTGTTTTAAATAATCCTACTACGCATAAAAATATTTTGATTAAAGAAGAAAAAATTCCACTCAAAAATGATAGCATGGATATTATTTTCTCAGATTGGGTGCTAGAACATGTAAAAAATCCTGAAGAATTCTCATCAGAGATTAGTAGAGTTCTCAAGCCAGGTGGCACATTTTGCGCAAGAACTCCACATAAATATAAATATGTTTCATTATTTGCAATGTTAATAAAAAATAGATTACATTCTAAAGTTTTAAGATTTATCCAGCCAGATAGAAAAGAGGTGGATATATTTCCAACGGCATATAAATTAAATACATTAAAAAGTATTAAAAAAAATTTTAAAGACTATAAAAACTTCAGTTATTTATATACTTCTCATCCTTCTTATTATGCAAATAATAAATTATTATATAAATTACTAAGTTTTGTGCATAAAATTTTTCCAGCAATTTTTGTTTCAGAAATATTCGTTTTTTTACAAAAACCGGATAATAAATTATGATAAAAATGATTGGAAAATGAAGATAAAAAAAATAAATCAAAAAAGTGTTCCTTTGTATGAGCCTATTTTAGGAAATTTAGAAAAAAAATATGTAAAAAATTGTCTTGATACAAATTGGATATCCTCAAAAGGTAAATATGTAAAACTGTTTGAAAACAAATTCAAAAATTTTATAAAAACTAAATATGCTATTTCAATATGTAATGGAACAGCAGCTTTACACGTTGCTTTATTAGCTCTAGGTATTTCAAAAAAAGATGAAGTTATAACACCGACTTTTACTTACATAGCGACTGCAAATTCTATTAACTATGTTGGAGCCTCAGTCAAATTTGTTGACTCAAAAATATCTTCTTGGCAGATTGATGAAGATAAAATATTAAAAAGTATAAGCCCGAAGACTAAAGCAATTTTAATTCCACATATTTACGGTCAAACATGTGAAATGATTAAAATTAAAAAGATTTGTAAAAAAAATAAATTATTCTTGATTGAAGATTGTGCTGAAGCTTTTGGATCATACTACAAAAATAAACATGTTGGCACTTTTGGAGATGTTTCAACTTTTAGTTTTTTTGGAAGTAAAACTATAACTACTGGTGAAGGAGGTATGGTTGTAACAAACAATTATAAAATTGCTAAAAAAGCCGAAGAACTTAAAATGGTTGGAAATGATAAAGATAAATATTATTGGCACAATATTATTGGTTATAATTATAGAATGACTAATATTTGTGCAGCTATTGGCTTAGGTCAAATATCAAGAGCAAAACAGATATTAGTAAAAAAGAGAAGTATCTTTAAAATTTATCAGAAAAATTTAAAGAACCTTCCCCTTTATTTACACGAAGAGCAGTCTGGAACAACTCATTCATACTGGATGATTAGTATTAGATTAATCAATTATAGATTAAGAGATAAGCTTAGAGATCACTTAAATAAATTAAAAATTGAAACAAGACCAACTTTTTACCCTATTCATACTATGCCAATGTATTTCAAAAAAATTAATAAAAATAAATTTCCAAATGCTACCTTGTTAGGTAGAAGTGGTATAAATTTACCAAGTGGGCCAACACTCACGAACAATCAAATTCAGTATGTTTGTGATGAAATTAGAAATTTTTTAAATAGATATTAAATTTGAATTAATGAAAATTAATTATTTAAGAAATCCTATCGAAGATAAACATATAAGTATGATTCAATATGTTGATGATTTAATAAATTATCAAAAAAAATTCAAAGATTTCACGATTTCAGACTATACTCCAAAATTTAGTCCATTGCTTAACGTTTTTCCTTTAAATTGGAAAATGAGAATAGCTAGATATTTTAGTTATCCAAATCAAATAAAAAAACTTCCAATGTATGATGTTACTCATATAGGCGACCAAGGTTATAGCCATTTAGTAAATCATTTCAAAAGTAAAGTAAAAATATTAACTATAAATGACTTGATACCCTTAGTTTTTGAAAAAAAGAAATTAAAAGATGTGTATAATCCAACTGGAAAAGGTACAGATAAAAATTTAAAATATTTATTTAGATATTCTGCTAAACATTTCAAATACTTTGATAGAATTATTGCCATAAGTGAAAATACAAAAAAAGATATATTGAAATTTTCTGATTGTGAGGAAAGTAAAATTTCTGTAATCCATACAAATATACCTCTTCCATACTTTAACAACGAAAAAATTAATAAGGAAGAAATTTGTAAAAAATTCAATATACCTTATAAACCAAAAAAAATTTTAATATATGGAACAGGATTTTATAAAAATCATGTAACTTCGATTAAAGTTCTTGAAAACTTATTAAATCAAAATCAAAATGTAATAATTGTTTGGATGGGGCACAAAAATAATGTCAGTCTTATAAAGAATAAAAATATAGTAGATAAAATTTTTCAATTACCAACTATGATACCAAGAACTGAAATACCTAATATTTTTAAGGCATGTGATTTAGTATTATACCCCTCCTTATATGAAGGAATGGGCAATTTAACTTTAGAGGCAATGAGATGCGGGGTACCAATTATATGTAGTAACACATCTGCCTTTCCAGAAATTGCTGGGGATAATGAAATAATGTGTAATCCGTTAGATCATGAGGAAATAACAAAAAAAATTATTAATTTATTTCAAGATAATGATTATTATAACAAAAAAATCGAAGATGGACTTAAAAGATCAAAATTGTTTAGTTACGAAAAAATGCATGAAAAAATAATTAATTTATACAAAGAAGAATATAAAAAAAAAATACAGAATAATGATTTTTAGAAATTTACTACATTTCTTGCTTCCAAAGAATAGATTTGGGGATAAGATATATTCATTTATAAATTTTTTTAAAAATCATAAAAGATTTCCAACTAAAAAAAAACTTTTTAACGATTATTTTTATAAAATTAAAACCACAAATGAAATTTTAGATCCTTTAAGGATTTTTTTATCAGACAAAGAATATGTTAAAATTTATGTTAAATCTCAAATTGGTGATAAGTATAACGTACCAACGTTAAAAATTTTAAGAAGTTTTAAAGAAGTTAGTAAATTTGAATTTCCAAATAAATGTGTAATCAAACCAACACACATGAGTGGTGAAGTAATATTTAGAAAAAACAATGAAATTTTAGATTATAACGTGATTAAAAGATGGTTTTCATCAAACTACTATAACAGATCAAGAGAAGCAAATTATAAATTATTGAAACCTAAAGTTATAGTAGAAGAATTGTTATTTAATGACAAAAACATTAAAGATTATAAGTTCTTTTGCTACAAAGGAAAATCTAAAATAATATCCGTAGATATAGATAGGTTTACCAATAATGGAAAAAATCATAAAAGAAAATATTTAAATTCCTTGTGGGAAGATCTAAATTTTTCAATTCTCTATCAAAAATACGAGAATGAAATAGAAAAACCAATGAATTTAAATAACATGATAGAAAAGGTAAATAAACTAGCTGCTTCAACAAATTTAAATTTGATAAGAATTGATACATACTCCGATAATAAAAATTTCTATATAGGAGAGATAACTAATATTCATGGAAATTGTTCAGAGCATTTCTTTCCTAAAGATTCTGAAGAAAAAGCCTCAAAATTTATATTTAGTTGAAAAAAAAGTATCTTTTTAAAATAAATAATTTATTTTATGAAAAATGATAATCGACATTTTCTTACCTTGTAGAAGTTCTAGTCAAAGAATAAAGAATAAAAATATAAAAAAATTTTCAAGTAAAAAATTTGGTCTTTTTGAACTAAAAATATCACAATTAGTTTTAGTAAAAAATATAAGAAATGTTATTGTTTCAACTAATGATAAAAAAATTATTCAATATTTAATTAAATTAAATCATGAAAAAATAATTATTGATAAGAGAAAAAAGCATCTTTGTTCTTCAAAAACTAAAACTGATACATTAATAAAATATGTCTCTAAAATTACAGACGCACAACATATCTTATGGACTCACGTAACTTCTCCTTTTTTTGATAATATAGATTATGACAAATCTATTGATGTTTATAAAAAAAATATAAAAAAAAATGACTCTTTAATGGGTGTATCAAGGGTTCAAGAATTTATTTATGATAAAAAACAACCAATAAATTTCAATAAAAATAAAGAAAAATGGCCCAGAACACAAACACTTAAAAAATTATTTGTTGTAAATAATGCTATTTTTATTAATTCAAGAAAAAATTATATTAAACATAAAGATAGAATAGGAACTAAACCCTACTTAATGGAAATTGATAAAATAAAATCTTTTGATGTAGATTGGCCTCACGATTTTTCAATTGCAGAAAATATATATGAAAGCATTTTTAAAAAAAATTCAAAATAATCGTTATGAAATTGCAGAAGCAATTATTGTTGAATTAGTTAATTTTTATATTCAAATAATTTATGTTTACAAAAAATTATTAGGTAAATATTCATTTTTAAAAAAAAATATAAATCTTCGAAATATTCATAAGAATAAAAGAATATTTGTAATAGCTAACGCTCCATCAATTAATGATTTTGATTTAAAGAAACTTAAGAATGAAATAGTTGTTATGGTTAATAGATCTTTTAATCACCCAGACTATGAAATAATACAACCTAATTATCATATCATAGTTGATCCTAAATTAGCTAATGGAGTTTGGCCTTTAAGCTATATAGATACTATATTAAAAAAAAATCCTAAAGTTAAGATTATTCTGAATGCAGATTGGTATCATTTAGAAAAATTTAATAATATAAAAAAAAAAGATAATGTTTTTTGGGTAAAAAATAAAATTGTATCATTGTTATTTAATAATTTTAATAATGATCTTACACAAAACTATTCTAGCCTAGGTGTTACTGGGCACGGTGTGAGTTTGAGTATTTTTAGTGGTTCAAAAAAAATATACATATTAGGAATGGAGTTAAATGGTATCATTTACTTAATTAACAATCAGGATAGCCACTTTAATGGAAAAGACCCAGATTACAAAAATCATACTGCTCTAGATTGGTCTAAGGCTCTCAGCGACAATTCAAGAGGAATTAGATTTTGGCATAAATACGCAAATGATTGTAAAAATAATGGTGTCGAATTGATAAATCTTTCTAATAAAGGTCTCTTTGATTTTGTTCCAAAAGAAGATTTTAATAGTTTATTTTAGAAGTCAATAATAATGATAAATTTAGAAATTATAAAAACCTTTGAAAAATAAATATAAAATCTTAAGAATAATTACCTCATTAAATCCAAAACAAGGAGGCCCTTCGGTAGGAATTCTAGAGTCTTCTAACCAATTATATCAATCTAGATTTAAAGTGGATATTGTTACATGTGATAAAATAAAGATAAAAACAAATATATAAAAAATGTAAAAATTATTAACTTTAAATCTCTTATGGGCAGTAATTAGGATTTGGTTTAAAGCTTTTTTTTGGTCAATTAAAAATAAAAATAATGAATAAAATAAACAAAATCTTATTATGTATCTTAAATCCACATTTCTATAAGGCATACTTAAGTGGAGTGGCGCCTTTATTTGAACTTTCTTCTTTACTAAAGAACATAAATAAAGTCAAAACTATAATTGATATTGGTTCAAATAAAGGTCAATTTTCAATATTAGCAAAATCTCATTTTCCAAATATAAAAATATATTCCTTTGAGCCTCAAAAAAAATATTTAAATATTCAAAAAAAAATACTTTCTAAAAATAATATTAATTATTTTAATGTTGGATTGGGAAACAAAAAATCTAAAAAAAAATTTTTTATTACCAATAGAGAGGATAGTTCATCTTTTTTAAAACCTTCAAATAAAGATTTAAATGATTATGAAATAAAAAATATAAGAAATATACAATTGGATAGATTAGATAATATTCTAAAATCATATAATATAAAAAAACCTGCTTTAATTAAACTTGATGTTCAGGGATATGAATTAGAAGCTTTAAAAGGAGCTATAAAGATCTTGAAAGATATTGATTATATTATTACAGAAGTTTCTTATAAAAAAATTTATAATAATCAAGTTTCTAAAAAAAAATTAATTAATTTTTTAAAAAAAAATCATTTTAAAAAGAATAAAATTACAAATATTACAAAATTAAATAATGGATTATTCCAGGCAGATTATTTGTTTAAAAAAAGAAATAAAAAAATATGAAATATACAATATTTATAAGAGGTAAAAATTGGTCATTTCCTTTAGCAAGGGCTCTTGATGATAAAAAAAAGTTAAACTATTTAGTTACAAGTTATCCAAAATTTTATGTCAAAAGATTTAATATCAAAGGAGATAAAATTAAATCAGTAATAATTATTGAAATATTGTCTAGAGTTTTGTCAAAGTTTTTTAGATTTTTAAAAAAATTAAAAATTAATTGTGATCATCATTTATTTATTGAAAGTTTGAGTGAAATTATTTTTAGCAGTTTTTATTTAAAAAATACCGAATTATGTATTCTTGGTTTTGGAAACTGTTCACTTAAAATTATTGATAAAGCTAAAAAACTTAATATTAAAACAATTTATTTTTTAAATAATAGTTCGCCGGATTTTCGAAAAAAATTACGCTTAGAATATAATAAATTTGGATTAATAAATTTATATAACGAGGAAAATTATAAAATCACACAAAACATTAATGAATGTATAAAAAAAGCAGATTTTGTTGGTTCAATCTCTACTTTTCAAAAAAAAACATATGTTGATACTGGAATACTTGATCCAAAAAAAGTTTTACAACTACACACAATCGGATTTGATCCTTCTATTTTTTACACAAAAAATTATAAAAAAAAAAAATTTATTGTAATAGCTGTAGGTAATGACTTTATTCGTAAAGGTTTTAAATATCTTGTAGATGGATTTAACAAATTAGATTTAGATAATTCAGAACTTTGGATAATAGGTGATATTGATAAAAATTTAATATCTAAAATTGTTAAATTAAAAAAAAATAATTATTTTTTTAAAGCCAATCAACTTGATTTACCTGATTATTACAATAAATCTTCAATTTTTTGTTTACCCACCTTAGAAGAAGGAGCACCAGCTGTAATCGGTGAAGCAATGGCCTGTGGTCTGCCAATATTGGTTACAAAAAACTGTCAAGGTCCTGATGTTATAGATAACGAAAAAAATGGTTTTATAATTGAAGAACAAAATTCAGATATAATTGCGGAAAAAATAAAATTTTTTTATGATAATCCTGAAATACTTACCAATATGAGTAATTCTGCATCTAATTATGCTCAAAAAAAAATGACTATTGATTTTCAAGTATCAAAGATTGTTGATTTTTTAGAAAAAAATAAATGAAAAATTTTCATAAAATGAAATTTATTAATTTAAGTAAAAATAATATTGTTAAGAATGCTACATCATTGACTTTTAACCACGGTATTCAGGTATTAACCCAATTACTTTTTATACCTCTATATTTAACATTTTGGGATTTAAATACATATTCAGAATGGATTTTAATTTCAACAATCCCAGCACTATTAACTATAAGTGAATTTGGCTTAACAACATATGGCTCAAACTTAGTGGTAATCTTAAATAAAGAAAAAAAAAATAATAAAGCTAATTTTACATTACAAAATATAATTTTTTTTTGTACTTTAATTTTAATTACAATAGGTTGTTTATTTTTTACTTTAGATTATTTTTACGATTTCCAAAAAAAATTTAGAATCACAAGTATAGATGAATCTGATTTTTTTACTGTGTTATTTTTTATTTTTTTAAAATATTTATTTTTTTCAAATTCAAATTTTTTACGTGATCTTTTGAGAATTAATCATAAATTTCATAAGGCTGTTTACATAAAATCTTTTTTTAATATTACTGAAATTATACTGATTTGGTTTGCACTTAGATTTGGAGGTCAAATTTTAGAAATTACTCTTGTAAGTTTTTTAAATTATTTAATTGCAATTATAATTATATATATATTGATTAAAAAAGAATTCAGATGGTTAAGAATAATAAATTTGAAAAATATAGACACATCATTTATTAAAGAAATATTTTATCCATCTATTTCTTTTATGACTGGAAATATAAGTAAAGGTTTGATTGCACAAAGTACTATCATATTATTAAATTTTTTTTCAAATGATATTTTTATTATTTTATATAACACCTTAAGATTGATTATTAATGGTGGTAGGCATTTTGTGAATATCATAGGAACATCATATCATCCTGAAATTACGATAAATTTTGCAAAGAAAAAATTTAATTTAATTTCTCACCAATTTAGATCTCTCTTTAAGTATAATTTTTATTTATCAACAGTAATATTTTTTATAATGGTGTTGTTTTTAGAAGATCTATTTTTAATTTGGACAAAAAATCAAATTTCTTGGAATTTAAATTTTTTTATTGTATTTTTAATTGCTAACTATATTGAGTGGTTAAGTATTCCCTTGTCCACAATTCCTTTTGCAATAAACAAAGCTGAAACACTTAATAAGGTTTTTTTTATTTTATTAATTTTATATATCTCTATGCTTTATGTGCTCTTAACAATTGAACTTAGTTTAGCTATCCCAATTGCTTTAATAGTAGCAAATTTATATAGCATAATTCATATTTGGTTAATTTTTAAAAAAAGGAATTTTTTAAGTAAAATGAAATAATAAATGATAGTTTTTTTTTTTTTAATTGGTTTTTTATTATTTTTTTTAAATAATAATAAATGGGAAAATAACGTAAAACTTTTACTAATTTTTTTTCCTTTTTTTGGATTAATTGCGAATAATTTAAAACCATATAGCAACCTATCTAGTATTTTTTATGACTTTGTATTAATTATTCCAATTTATCTAGCTATAATTACAAAAAAATTTAACACCGAACATCCTATTATATTAAATACAAATTTAAAATTTTCTCTAGTATTTTTTATATTGGTAATTATTGCACAATTTTTAAATCCCTTTAATTCAATCGGATTATTATCAAAATTAGTTGGTTTAAAAGTTTGGATATTTTATTTTTTAATGATTGCAGTTGGATTTCACTACATTCAAAGTAAAAATGATGTGATTATAATTTGCAAAAATCTATCTAAATTGGCATCTATACCTTGTGTTATAGCTATTTTACAATTTATTTTATCTTTTAGAATTGGTTATTCAGAGACAATGAATTTATTTTATCCTCCAGAAATTGCTCGCGCTGCTACTCAAAATTTTCAAACATTTTCTATAGCTTCTAATATTGAATTAAGAAGAATACCTTCAACATTTACAAGTGCAGCTCAGTTTTCTAATTTTTTATTATTTTCTTTTATTCCAGTTCTAACAACATTAAATTATTCAAAAAATAAAAAAGATAAATTTATTTATACATCAATTTTCTTTTTAATTATTTTTTCATCTATAGCTTCTGGTGTAAGAGGAATGTATATTTATATACCTATCTTTTTTGTATATTATGCAGTAATTAAAAAAAGAATAGATAATCTTATTTTTTACGGTTTTGTTTCATCAGTTGTCTTATTCACTCTATATAGTTTAAAATTAGCGAACTTAGAATATTTACTGTTAGATATTAAAAGATTGCTAATCTTATATGGCTCAAATACTCTTAAAGGTGGTTTTGGCTACTTGTTAGAGAATTTTTTTGGTAATGGCTTAGGTACAGCTACATTCCAAACATATTTTATTACTGGTGAAAGTGTACAAGTTGGGCCAGAATTAAACGAAAGTCATTTTTTTAAAGTAATTACTGAACTTGGTTTTATAGGATTGATAGCTATAGTGATATTTTATATTTCAATCATTACAACGCTTTTTAATTGTTTGAATTTCGAGAAAAATGATACCTTTAAAACTTTTATATCATCGTTTATTGCGTTTTATCTAGTGATGCTTACAATTAATTTTAAATCAATGCATATTGATTTATTTCCATCAAACTTTTTAATATTTCTATTTTTAGGAATTATTTTAAAACTTAATAAAATTGAAAACTAAAAATTTTTAAGAATAGTAAAAATCTATTGTAAAGATTTTAAAAATATCATTTCTTTAAACTTACCCTCAGTTCTTTCCCATTTAACTTTAAATCCAAAACTTTCAATATACTTAATTAAGTGTATTTGAGACTCAGGAATTTCAATATAAATTTCTTTTAATGTTTTACTTTTTAAAATTTGTGTAGATCCTTTTAAAACTTTAGACTCTGCTCCATCAACATCTATTTTTAAATGTGTTGGTGCTAAGTTCTGTTTTTGAGAAAAATCATCTAATGATAAAGAAATTACATCATAATTATAATGAATAACTCTTTTAAACAAACTTTTTATATGAATGTCGGAGGAGGTAGATATATTTATTAATTCTCCTGATTTATCACTCACAGCAGCAAAAACTAATTGAAAATTATCATCATTAATTTTTTTATTTAACGCACAAATATGACTTGCTTGTAAGCTGCAATCAAAACCAACTACTCTTATATTCTTTTCTAACATTGAAGATGCTAATGTTACTTCTTGACCATAATTTGTGCCTACATCAAAAAAAACGGAATTACTATCTATTGAATTTAGCCAATCATAAAGTTTTGGTTCACGGTACCCTTTAGATAAATTTATTAAATCTTTTGAAACATAATGATTATTTACTGGTACAAAAAACTTTGCCTTCATATTAAGGAGTTTTATATGAACATATTTTGGAAATAATTGTAACAACATTCCAATAAATTTATTAAAAAAAAGTATCATTATTTAAATTTCGTTATAACCATACTTTATTTTAATTGTATCTTTAAGAGTAATTTTCTCTTTTTTCATAAATCTTTTTAATTTTAATATATTGAAATCAACCAAAGATCTAAACCAAATAGCTTGTAAAAAATAAAAAACAAATCCTTGCCAACCACTTAAAAATCCAAGTTTTAAGAAATAATAATAAAAAAATAAAAAACAAGGTCTTAAAAAGATT
>Ga0257121_1001915_pt1 | contig 15210 bp, 12 predicted proteins | sample SI106_100metaG_FD_190180 | JGI IMG/M metagenome (GOLD analysis project Ga0257121, IMG submission 190180) | Marine microbial communities from Saanich Inlet, British Columbia, Canada - SI106_100 | ecosystem: Environmental > Aquatic > Marine > Inlet | place: Canada: British Columbia | collected... | reverse complement strand
GATGTTGTAGAAGAAGTGAAAGAAGATATTTCAGAAGAAAGCGTTACAGTTTCTAAAGATGATGTTGTAGAAGAAGTGAAAGAAGATATTTCAGAAGAATTTAATTGGGATAATGTTATTAATAGTGATATATATAGTGATAAAGAAAGACAAGAATTAGTTAACACATATTCATCAACGCTTCCGGTTGTTGAATCTAAGCAAGTTATCGATGGTAAAGTTGTTTATGTATCAGATAGAGAGGTGATTGTAGATATTAATTTCAAGTCAGATGGTGTAATTTCTAGCTCAGAGTTTAAGTATAAGGAGGATTTAAAGATTGGAGATATTGTTGAGGTTTTAGTTGAGAAGCAAGAAGATAAAAATGGTCAACTTATATTATCTCATAGAAGAGCAAGGGTTTTACGAGCATGGGAAAGGGTAAATGATGCTCTTAAAACTGGTGAAGTAGTTAATGGACAAATTAAAAGTAGAACTAAAGGAGGAATGATTGTTGATGTTTTTGGTATTGAATGTTTCTTGCCTGGCTCTCAAATTGATGTTAAGCCAATTCGTGATTATGATGAATATGTAGGAAGGAAAATGGAATTTAAGATTGTAAAAGTGAATGAGTCATTTAGAAATGTTGTTGTTTCTCATAAGGCATTAATTGAAGCAGATTTAGCTGTCCAAACAAAAGAGATAATGTCTAAACTAGAAAAGGGTCAAGTAATTGAAGGTACAGTTAAAAATATTACATCATATGGAGTTTTTGTTGATTTGGGAGGTATTGATGGATTAATTCATATTACTGATCTGTCTTGGGGGAGAGTTTCTCATCCTGATGAGATTGTTTCTTTAGACGAAACAATCAATGTGGTTATTTTAGATTTTGATGAAGGTAAAAGTAGAATTCAACTTGGATTAAAACAATTAGGTTCTCATCCATGGCAAGATCTTGATGAAAAAATTTCTATAGGTGATGTAGTAAAAGGAAAGGTTGTTGTTGTGGCTGATTATGGTGTTTTTGTTGAGCTACAAGCTGGTATTGAAGCTTTGTTACATGTTTCTGAAATGTCTTGGTCTACTCATCTAAGAAGTGCAAATGATTTTTTCAGTAAAGGTGATGAGTTAGAAGCTAAGATTTTAACATTAGATAGAGATCAAAGAAAAATGTCTCTTGGGATCAAACAAATGTTACCAGATCCATGGGCAGATATTGAGACTAAATATCCTTTGTCTTCAAAATTAACTGTGAAGGTTCGTAATTTTACAAATTTTGGAATTTTTGTAGAGCTTGAAGAGGGTGTTGATGGTTTAGTTCATATTTCAGATCTTTCTTGGCACAAGAAAATTAAACATCCTGCTGAATTCACTGCTGTTGATTCTAGTTTAGAAGTTGTTGTTCTTGATATTGATAAAAATAATAGAAAGATTAGTTTAGGTCATAAGCAAACTGAAGAAAATCCTTGGGATTTACATGAAAAACTTTATATAGTTAATAGTGAATTTGAAGGGATAGTTAGTGAAATTTATGATAAAGGATCATTAGTTAAGTTAAATAATGATGTAGAATCTTTTGCTCCTAAACGTCATTTAGAAAAAGAGGATGGATCTATTGCTGGATTAAATGAAACTTTAAAATTTAGAGTTATAGAGTTCTCTAAGGAGAATAAGAAGATTTTAGTATCTCATACCGCTTCATATAGAGAGGGTATGATAGCGGAAAAAAAGAAAAAATTAGCTAAAACAAATGAAGCTGTAAAAGACATACAAGAATCACAGCATCAATCAACACTTGGTGATTTAGATAGTTTAAATGCTTTAAAGGATGATTTAGAAAAAAATAAAAATTAATTAAAGACCCCGTTATCGGGGTTTTTTTTTAGATATATTTGTATAAAATGATTGATAGTAGACAAATATTAAATAGAAAACAGATTGCCATTATAATTAGGCGATTATGTCATCAATTAATTGAAGATCATCAAGATTTTTCAGATACTGTTATTGTTTCATTACTTCCAAGAGGAAAACATATCAGTAAACGTATAATTGATAAATTAGAAAAAATTCTAGAAAAAAAGATAGAGTTTGGTGAACTTGACAGCTCATTTTATAGAGATGATTTAAGAAGACATCATAAACCTATTGTGCCTCATAAGATGAATATGACTATTTCTGTTGATAATAAAAATGTTGTTATAATTGATGATGTTCTATATACTGGAAGATCAGTACGTTCAGCGATTGATGCTTTAATGCCTTTTGGAAGGCCTAAGACTATAAAACTTCTTGTTTTAATAGATAGAAGATTAAGTAGGCATCTGCCAATTCAACCTGATTATGTTGGTAAAGTTATTGATTCTATTGATTCAGAGAAAGTTATAGTTTTAATTGATAAAAATGATCAAAATGACAGTATTTTAATTTTAAAATCATAATAATGAATGATTTATCGGTTGATAATTTGCTTGGCATAAAATATCTAAATTTATTAGATATTGATTTAATCTTTAGTACCGCAGATAATTTTAAAAAAATAATTAATCAACCTATTAAAAAGGTTCCATCATTAAGAGATATAACAATTGCAAATTTATTCTTTGAAAATTCGACTCGAACTAAGTTATCTTTTGAAATTGCAGAGAAAAGATTATCTGCTGATGTTATAAACTTTTCTTCAGCTGCATCATCAGTAAAAAAGGGAGAATCATTATTAGATACAGTAAATAATATACTTGCAATGAAAGTTGATATAGTAGTAATGCGTCATCCGAATCCAGGTGCTTCTGTATTTTTATCTCGTAATATAGAAGCTAAAATTATAAATGCTGGAGATGGGACTCATGAGCATCCTACTCAAGCATTATTAGACGCATACTCTATAAGAGAAAGACATGGAGATGTTAGTTCTAAAAAAATAATCATTATTGGAGATATCTTACATTCAAGGGTTGCATTATCTAATATATATTGTTTGAAAATGTTAGGAGCTCAAGTCGCTGTATGTGGACCATCTACTCTGATGCCTAAGTATCTTGATAGTCTTGGGGTGCGTTACTTTAGTAATCTTAAAGAAGCTTTATTGTGGTGTGATATAGCAAATGTTTTAAGAATTCAACTTGAAAGACAGGATGTTCAGTTATTCCCCTCTTTACGAGAGTATGCAAATGTATATGGAATTAATTCTCACCTTTTAGATAGTTTAGATAAGAAAATTACGATTATGCATCCAGGACCAATTAATAGGGGTGTAGAATTAACATCTGACATTGCTGATTCTCAACATTCCCTAATTCTTGATCAGGTTGAGAATGGTGTTGCTATTAGAATGGCTGTACTTTATTTATTATCTAATAAAATAAAATAATGAATAATAATACTTTAGTCTTTAAATTAACTGAGAAAAATGAATTTTCAAATCTAGATATGAAATCTGATATTAAAAACTTTATTGCAGATTTGACTGGTGTAGATAAAGAAGTTTATGAGCTTTTAATTGATAAATTTATTACATTTGGAAAAATTACGTATGCTAATAAAGGTTCTTTTGTTATTGTCAGTGGTGTTGATTTTAACGAGAATCTTAATATTGTACCTACTATTCAAGAAGCATATGATTTTATTGACATGGAAGAAATTGAAAGGCAATTAGATGTTTAATTAAAATATAAAAGATGAAAAGAATAATTTTAACCTTTATTATACTTTCTGTATATATTACAGTAAACGCACAATGTTCTCCAGATACTTTAATAACATCTCCAGGAATATATCCAGACGAAATTACTAACCTTGATGAAGCTTTTGTTGGACAGTCATATATAACTCAGATTGACGTATTAACTCCGCTTGACACGTCAGTTTCACTAAATGGTTTAAACCTTAATGTGACAATTAGTAATATTGATTTAACTAGTATTTTAGGTTTACCAAGTAATTTCTCTTACTCATGTAATCCTCCTAATTGTTCCTTTCCAGGGGGCGGGTATGCATGTGCTGAAATTTTTTCAACTGTTGATCCATCTTCTTCTGATGTAGGTTATTATCCATTAATAATGACAACGTCAACTTTAGCAATAAACGTTCCTCTTATAGGTAGTCTTATACAATTAGATACAGTAGACTATTTTTATATAGATATTTCAAATACATCAGCATCTATTCAACAGTTAAATGATTTAACGTTTGAACTTATGGATTTATTTCCTAATCCAACAAGTAATTATGCGGATATTCAATTTGTAATTGGTTATAATAATAAAGTTAATTTCTTAGTTTTTGATTGTATAGGAAATATGGTAGAAAATAAAAATATTGATGCAACAAAAGGAATTAATAAGTTTAGTTTAGATGTATCTCAATATGCCTCATCTTTATATACTTATTGTTTAATATCTAATAATAGTTTTCTTTCAAAGAAAATGCTCATCTTAAATCCTTAATGTCTTTAAAACTTTCAATTCTAGGTTGTGATTCTGCAATACCTACAATTAATAAACATCAAACCGCTCAGTTATTAAATGTAAATGAGCGGTTTTTCTTAATAGATTGTGGTGAAAACACACAGATACAACTAAGAAAGTTTGAACTTAGTTTTCAAAGAATACATCATATATTTATTAGTCATCTTCATGGAGATCATTATTTTGGATTAATAGGCTTGATAACAAGTATGCATCTACTTGGAAGAAAAAAAGAATTACATGTTTATGCACATGCAGCACTCAAAGAGATTATAAACATTCAATTGTCTGTTTCTAAAATTGATCTAAATTTCCCGTTATTTTTTCATGTTATACCAGAAGATTCTGAGATAGTATTATTTAAAGATGATAGTATAGAGATATCTAATATTTTACTAAATCATACTATTAGTTGTTCTGGTTTTATCTTTAAGGAACTAAAATATGATAGAAAGATAGTTAAAGAAAATGTCGAAAAATATAACATACCATATGATAAAATTATTGATATAAGAAAGGGATTTGACTATATTAAGGAGAATGGAGATATAATATCTAATAATTTATTAACGACAGAAAATACTCCAGCTAAATCATATGCTTTTTGTTCAGATACTAGGTTTTTTTCAAATATTATATCTAAAATTAGGGGAGTAGATGTATTATATCATGAAGCAACTTTTTGTCATGATTTGAAAGAAAGAGCCTATGAAACAGGTCATTCTACAACTAAAGATGCTGCTACAATTGCAAAAGAAGCAAATGTTAAGAGGTTGATTATAGGTCATTACTCTAAGAGATATTCAGACTTAAATCAATTACTCTTGGAGTCTAGAGAGGTATTTAGTAATACTTTTTTATCTCAATCAGGAGATTTGATAGATTTTAATAGTATTTAGAAAAGAAAGAATATTTAGGTATATTTGCTATTAAATTTATAATATGAAGAAAATTATTCTAATTTTATTTGCTGTAATATTATTTTGGAATGATAGCTCTTCTCAAATAGATTCTGTATCTATTCAAGGAATAGATTGTTATAATGATACTGCATTTATAAAAATTAATCTATCAAATAGTGCTTATATTTTAGAGTCTGATGAATGGCAGTATCAACCTTATAATGATACTTCATGGTATTTTCTAGATACTAACTTATATATTATAAATCCTACAAATGATACTCTATTCTCAAATCAATGTGGCAAACATAAGGTAGCAGTTTTTGATCAAACATCTTTCGAATTTATAGAATATACATTTTTTATTCCTTGTCCTGTTACCGTTGGTCTTGGTCAGAAAGAAAAAATTAAATGTTTTGGAGATTCCTCTGGTATTTTAATAGCCCCTACATATGGAGGTATAATTTTCGATCCTGATTCCAGTACAGTTGATTCTCTAGGTTTTTATTCTCCAAATGATACAACTGGTGATGAATATTATAAATACCAATGGTTTAATGCTAGTAATTTATTAGGTGCAAATCAGACATCAATAGGTGATTCTTTAGATATTTTAAATGGAGTATACTCTGGCTTCTACAATATAGTTGTTACCGATGCAATAGGTTGTACCGACACATTAGGTTACAGAAGGATTAATAATCCTTATCCATTAATGATTGATACTTTAAATATTACTAATGTAAGTTGTTATGGGAGCAATAATGGTAGTGTAAAAATTGCGGTTAATGGAGGTAGAAAATTTCATTCTAATAAAAATTATTTTTATTATATAATAGATAATAATAATGATACAATTTTCCGAAGTGATAATTTAGTTATATCTTCTAATTTTTCTCAACTTTCCACACTAAGTGATTCATCATTAATTATTGATAGTATTTTATTTAATAATTTAGAAACAGGAACATATAATATAACAGTTGTTGATAGTTTTGGTTGTGTTTTGGATACAGTCTTTTCTATTTCAGAACCTTTGCCTTATGAAGCTTTTACTACAGAACTAACCCCTCTATTATGTATTACTGATAGTATTTGGTTTTTTATAGATAGTGTTTCTGGAGGGCAAGGGTCACAAAACTTTTACTGGATGGAATCAAGTTCAATTTCTGATTCACTACTTGTTGGAGAAGGAGATTATGATATTATTGTTGAAGATACACTTTATGGATGTAGAGACACATTATCAGTACATTGTGAAGCTGATTTTGAAATATTTATTAATGAATCAATTAATGATATTGATTGTTATGGAGACAATACAGGCTCTATTTTTATTGATAGTATATATGGAGGTAATACTCCATATAACTACCAATGGGGTGGTAATATTGGAACTGATGATATGGCAGATAGTCTCTTATCTGGAAATTATTTTTTATTAATTGAAGACTCAATTGGATGTTCTCAGTATTTTTATTTTGATGTTTATCAAAATGATATAATTTATGTCAATAGTACACTATACCAACCTTCATGCAAGGGTTATAGTGATGGAGCTATTCAAGTAGATATTAATGGAGGTCAATTTCCTTATAATATAAGTTGGTTAAATGGAACAGGTTTGAGTGATTCATTATTTGGATTATCTGAAGGTAATTATACTTTAAATGTTATAGATGATAATGGATGTTCATTTAGTTCAATTATTACATTAAATGAGCCTGATTCTTTAGATTTAGATTTTAATAATTATCTTAATCCTTTAACATGTTATGGAAGTTTAACAACTATTACAGCTTTAATTACAGGGGGAACTGGTCCTTTTGATATTTTATGGAGTGATTTATCTTCATTATCACAAACTGTAGTTGGAGCTGGTTTATTGACCTGTGAAGTAACTGATAAAAATGGTTGTATCGCAATTGATAATATTTTAATTATAGAGCCAGATTCTTTTTATATTTCTAATTCTATATTGACTAATCCTCTTTGTACAGATGGTGGATCTGCAAGTATTGAAACAAGTGGTGGAACCTTACCTATAAGTTATTTATGGAGTACTGGAGAAACTACTCAAAGTATCAGTAATATTACTGTCAGTTCTTGTTGGGTTATAGCTACTGATTCTTGTGGAAGTACTGATTCTATCGGTTTTAATTTAATACCTTATGAGTTAATTACACAAGTTAATTATAATGACACCTCACATCTTTCTCAAGTAACTTTATCCTCTCTATCTTCTGGTACAGTTTTTACTTACGAATGGTTTTATATTTATGATTTAAATAATTTAATTGCTAGTAGTTCTGATGTGATTAATCTATGTGAAGGAACTTATATAGTTAGAACAACTGATGTGAGTAATGGTTGCTATGTTGAGGATACTCTAATAGTTGATTTTTATTTACTTGATGCAATTGTAGATTTAGAAAAAACTACAGTCCTTCCTGATTCAAATTTATGGGGATTTGGACCTTATTCATATTTATGGGGTCCTAATAGTGGACTAGCAACACAACAAGCTAATATTTGTCCTGGTGATCATTGGTTAGAGGTTACAGATAGAGATGGATGTACAGTAGATACATTTTTTACTATTAATCCTCTTTCTGTTATATTAGATCCAATGGATGAATTAATAGAATGTAATCTGGAGAATTTAGATATTGAGTTATTTATTTCTACATCAGGTGGTACTGACCCATATACTTATTTATGGTCTAATGGAGATACTGATAGTTCTACAAATTTAGCATTATCTCCAGGACCTTTAACTATAACAATTATGGATAATAATGCTTGTATTTTAGATACTTTATTTAGAATTACAGCTATGACTGAAGAATGTGTGCCAAATGTATTCTCTCCAAATAATGATGATATAAATGATTTCTGGAATTTAGAACAAGCGTATATTTATAGTGATACAGAGGTTAAAATATATGGGCGTTTTGGTAGAGAGATCTATGAATCAGTTGGTTATGATAATCCTTGGGATGGAAAAAATAAACAAGGTAATGATGTACCTGATGGAGCATACTTCTATCATATAGAATTAGGTCATGGATATTCTCCTATCAAGGGAACGATTACTATTGTAAGATAGTTTTTACTATTGCTTTATATTCATCTATTGTAAACCAATTTATTGATTTATCTCTTTTAAACCATGTTATTTGACGTTTAGCAAGTCTTCTGGTATTTTGTTTTATCTTTTCAATAGCAGTTTCTAGATTAGAATTCCCATCAAAGAAGTCAAATAATTCTTTATAACCAACAGTATTTAGTGCATTATAGTGACGGTAATTGATTAAGTGATTAGCTTCATCAATTAAACCATCTTTGATCATTTTATCTACTCTTATATTTATTTTTTTATATAAAGATTCTCTATCTATTTTTAGACCAATTTTAATTATGTTAAAGTTTCTTTTTTTATATTTTTTCTTATGTAGTGAGGATATTTTTTTAGTTGAAGCAGTATATACTTCAAGGCATCTCATTAATCTTTGAGGGTTTTTTATATCAACATATTCAAAATATTCGGGATCTAATTTTTTAACTTTATTTTGTAACCATTCCAACCCATTTTTTCTATATTGAGTATTTATTTTCTCTCTAATCTCTTTAGAAATATCTGGTAAGAAATCAATTCCTTTACAGATTGCATCAATATATAGTCCTGATCCGCCAACTAGTATTACATTATTATATCTCTGAAATAGAGATTCAATTTTTTTGATTGCATTTTTTTCAAAATCAGCTATATTGCATCTCTTCTCTATAGATTGGTTTTGTATAAAGTGATGCTCAATTTCTCTTAGTTCCTCTTTAGATGGAATTGCAGTTCCAATTGAGAGTTCTTTATAAAATTGTCTTGAATCACAGGAAATTATTTCAGTTTTTAATTCTTTAGCAAGTTTAATACTTAGAGATGTTTTTCCTATAGCAGTAGGACCTGCTATTACAATTAGATTTTTCTTATTAGAATTCGTCATATTGATTATATTCATCTTCTAATGATTCTTCATAAGATTCTGTATTTTTTTCTTCAGAGAAATTTAGTTCTGGTGCATCTTTTGGCATTTCACCAATACTTTTAAGACATATTGCTTTATTTGTTTCACCTTGGTCATTAGTTAGTTCTATTAAAAATCGCCACATTAACATATAATCATATATATATATTAATCTATTAGTTTTTGTATTAAGAATAGACTCTAGATTTGTGTTTTCCATATTTAGATTATCTAAATTTTCTTCAAATGTTACTAATGGAATTTCTTTTAGAAGTTCAAGTTCATTATTTGTAATATAAAAAGAAGCAAGTTCATCATTTTGAAGCTTAAAAGATTCTTTGATAAATTGATGAAATTCTAAAAGTGAAATTTTTGAGTCAACTTCTATTTTTCTTATAACATCTTCTTTTGATTCTAAATAAATAGTAATACTATATTTCATTTCTCTTTTCTATTTTAAGATCTACGGCTTTTTTAATTAAAAATACTAGAGCATCTTCTTTATTATTTTTAACTATTCCATCTAGTATTGCGTTTTTTATTGCAATCTTTAATAAACCAATTTCTTTTCCAGAAGTAATATTAAATATTTCCATTATTTCTGTACCATTTATAGGAGGTTGAAAATTTCGTATTCTATCTTTTTCTTCAACTTCTTTGAGTTTATCTCTGACAAGCTGAAAGTTAGATAAATATTTTTTTACTTTATTTGGATTCTTAGAAGTTATATCTGCATCACATAACGTCATTAAGTTATCAATATCATCTCCTGCATCAAATAACAATCTTCTTATCGCTGAATCTGTAACAATATCTTGTGCTAATACTATTGGCCTTAGATGAAGAGCAACAAGTTTTTTTACAAATTCCATTTTTTGATTTAATGGTAATCTTAATCTTTTAAATATTCCTTTGACCATTTTACTTCCAATAAATTCATGAGCATGAAATGTCCATCCAATACCTTCTTCATATCTTTTTGTTTGTGGTTTTGCTATATCATGAAGAATTGCTGCCCATCTAAGCCATAAATCATTTGTATTAATCGATATGTTATCAAGAACTTCAAGGGTATGATAGAAATTATCTTTATGTAAATGATTGTTTATTTTTTCTACACCTTGGAGATTACACATTTCATTAAAAAATTGCTTTAAAAGATTAGTGTCATAAAGCAGTTTAAAACCAATTGATGGAGTAATAGTTAGAATTATTTTATTAAGCTCTTGTGTAATTCTCTCTTGTGATATTATTTCTAATCGATGAGCATTCATCTTTATAGCCTCTATTGTATCGGGATCAATTGAAAAATTGAGTTGAGTAGCAAATCGAATAGCTCGCATCATTCTTAATGGATCATCACTAAATGTTTTATGTGGATTTAATGGAGTTATAATTATTTTATTTTCTAAATCTTCTCTACCATTAAAAGGATCCAAAAATTTACCATAATGCTCTTTATTGAGTTGTAAGGCCATGGCATTAATAGTGAAGTCTCTTCTGTTTTGATCATCCTCAAGTGTTCCATTTTCTATAATAGGTTTTCTTGAATCTCTTCTGTAAGATTCTTTTCTAGCTCCAATAAATTCATAATTTTCTTCATTAAATGTTATCAATGCAGTTCCAAATTTTTTAAATACCTTTAGTATAGCTTTTTTACCAAGTATTTCTGAAACTTTTTCTGCTAGTTTGACACCACTTCCAATACATACAAAATCAATATCTGTGATTTCTTTCTCTCTTTTTAATAATAAATCTCTTACCCAGCCACCTACAACATAAGTTGGGTAATTAAGTTCATCAGCTATCTTGGAGATAGTTTGAAAAATAGGCTTTTTTAAAGATTTTTTATAATTCACTATCTAATCTTTTCAATTCTCCCATCTAAATTAATTTTTATTATTGATGAGGGTTTATTCATGATTTCTTCTTGACGTAAATTTACTATATAATCTACATTTTCTTTTAATTCTTCATTTATATCTGAAAATTTATTTGGATTTTCTCCACCACTTATATTAGCTGATGTTGATACAATTGGTTTCCCAAGTTTTATAATTAATTTTTTGCAGAAATCATCATTTACTAATCTTATAGCAGCACTTCCGTCTTTGGATAATAATTCTTGTGTGATATTTTTAACGTCATCAAAAATAACTGTTGTTGCTTTTTTCTTATTCATATGCTGGTAAGCATCTGGAGACACCTGGTTTATGAGTTTATAAAGATTAGCATATTCTGCTATTAAAATTATTAAGGCTTTGCTTTGTGTTCTTTTTTTAAGTTTATATATTTTTTTTATTGCTTCTTTATTTGTTGCATCACACCCGATACCCCATATTGTATCTGTTGGATATAAAATAATACCTCCCTTTTTAAGTATTTGATATGTATTTTCTATTTCTTGATCCATTATGATAAAGAAGTGTATAGGTCCATTATATTTCTTGCTATTTTTTCATCACTAAACTTTTTAACATATTTAAATCCTTCTTCAATAATATATTTTCGAAGTTTATGGTCATTTTCTATAAGATTTATTGCTGAAGTTATCTCATCTTCAGATAATGGATCTATATAAATTGATGCAGGACCTCCAGCTTCTTTAAAACAGCCTTGCTTTGTTGTAATAACAGGAATTTTACTAAATAATGCCTCAATAATTGGTATTCCAAACCCTTCAAATATTGATGGGTATATAAGCATTTTTGCTTGTTGATATACACCTGCCATTTCTTCAATATCTAGTCCTGATAAGAATTTTGTTCTTTTTTGAAGATTATTAGTCTTGATATATTTTTGGCATTTCTTCATATATGATTTTCCATCTCCAATTATTATTAAATTATATTCTGGTAGATTATTTAATGATTTTAATAATGTCAAAAGATTCTTTCTTTCTTCAATTGTTCCAACATATAAAAGATAGTTGTCAAATAATTGATATTTATCTTTTATTTCTTTTTTCCTTCTTTTTGAGATTTCTTTTTGGAATATTTTATTACACCCTTGATATATAACTTGAATTTTTTTTTCAGGTATTTTAAAGAAATCTATAATATCTCTTTTTGTTTGCTTACTAATTGCAATAATCTTATTTGATCTGGCACAAGAAGATCTAAATTTTTTATCATATATTTTTCTATCAATTGAAGAAAATAGTTTTGGATATCTTATATATATTAAGTCATGTATCGTCACTACAGATTTTATATTTGTCTTTTCTATACCTAAAGGAATTTCATGACTGAGACCGTGATAAATATCAATCTTATTATTAAATAGATCTCTGACCATGCTTTTACTTCTCCAATATGATTTTAATAAGTTTCCAATAAGATTTTGTGGAGATCTTATAAAGATATTGTTTTGATTTTCTATAAACTCTAATCTTCGATTTTTAGTTTTTATTGGTGTATATGCAAAAAATTTATACTCTTTGTAAAAGTTACTAAGAATTCTAATTGTATCCCTAGAATAATTACCTAGTCCAGTATTATTTGTGAAGGCTCGTTTTGCATCAAATCCTATTCGCATTTATACAGCTACATTAAATGTTCTTAAAGCCTCGTTAAGAGAGGTTTTTTTATTAGTGCTTTCTTTTCTTTTCCCTATTATTAATGCGCATGGAACTGCATACTTCCCAGATGGAAATTTTTTATTTATTGATCCTGGAATAACAACTGATCTGCTTGGAATAATACCTTTATATTCTTTTGGCTTCTCTCCACTTACATCTATAATTTTTGTAGATGCTGTTATTACAACATTAGCACCAAGTACTGCTTCATTCTTTATTTTTACACCCTCTACAACTACTGATCTAGATCCTATAAATACATCATCCTCAATTATTACTGGAGAGGCCTGAATAGGCTCTAATACTCCTCCTATTCCAACACCCCCTGATAGATGTACATTCTTACCAATTTGAGCACAAGATCCAACTGTTGCCCAGGTGTCTATCATGGTTCCAGAGTCTACGTAAGCACCAATATTTACATAGGAAGGCATCATAATGACTCCTTTTGCTAGATATGATCCATATCTAGCAATCGCATGTGGTACTACACGAACACCAAGTTCTTTGTAATTCTTTTTCAGTTCCATCTTGTCATGAAATTCTAGAGGACCAATCTCGATAGTTTTCATTTCTTGGATAGGGAAGTAAAGTATTATTGCTTTCTTTACCCAATCATTAACTTGCCATTGATTCTCATATTTATACGCAACTCGTATCTTACCTTTATCTAACTCTTCTATAATACTACGTATTGTATTTTTGGTATTATTATTATTTAATAACGCTCTATTTTCCCAAGCACTTTCTATAATTTCTATCCATTCTTTATTCATGTAAGCAAATATAGTTTAATCTAGTTTTTCTACTTTATTTTTTCTCATTTTTTTATTATATTTGTATTATAACAAATTGAATTTTATGAAAAAAATATATTTATTATTACTAGTGATATGTTTTAGTTTTTCTACTTTCTCTCAAACAGGAATGTTAGATGGAACTGGATATGCTCCAGATTTTACTGTTACAGATATTAATGGAACTTCTCATACTTTATATGATTATTTAGATAGTGGCTTTGTTGTAGTTGTAGAGCTTTTAAGTGTTACTTGTGGCCATTGTATTGCATATGCTCCAGGAACTCAAAATTCATATATAACTAATGGGCCTAGTGGAAGTAATGTTGCTAGATTTTTAGGTCTAGAGGTTAATTCTTCAACTGATAGTACCGATATAGCAAATTTCATGTCAAATAATGGGGTTACTTTTCCTATTGCAGATAATGTCTCTCCTTCTGGTATTAATTATCAATTATACTATACGCCAAGCTATTTTGTTGTTTATCCAGATAGTTCTTATACTACTCTCTGTCCAGCTTATTGTGTTACTACTAGCTCATGGTCGACTATTGAAAATTTACTAAATACTGCTATTTCAGCCTGGATACCTCCAGTATATGGGTGTATGGATGCATCTGCTATTAATTATGATTCAACTGCTACAATTGATGATGGTAGTTGTGATTACTCTTCATATACTATTATTACTTTAGGAATGACATTTTCTCCAGATACTATTATTTGTGATGTTGGAGATACTATAAATTTTATTTTAGGTGGTTATCATAATGCGGTGGAGGTTAGTTATTCAACATGGATTTCTAATGGAAGCACACCACTTTCAGGAGGATTTAATTTTGGTTATGGATCAACAGGCTATTATGTCCCCAATGATAGCAATACTTTTTATTATGTATGTCAGCCTCATGTCTCATCTGGTATGAAAGGAGTTATTATTGCTGATTACCCACCAGTATTTGGATGTACAGATTCTCTAGCACTTAATTATGATTCATTAGCTACTGTAGATGACGCTTCCTGTATTTATCCTCTATATGGTTGTACTGATTCTACAGCTCTCAACTATGATTCATTAGCTAATATTGATGATGGCTCATGTTGTTATTCGTTATATGGATGTACCGATCCAGCAGATTGTAACTATAACCCTTGTGCAACTAGTGATGATGGTAGCTGCACCTATCATTACCCAGGTTGTATAGATACTAATGCATCAAATTATGATCCTTTTGCAGGATGCGATGATGGTTCGTGTTGTTTACCTTCAAATTCACCTCCATCAGCAATTTTAGCTAATTGGTCTACAGATACCAAGGCTGAGATTAGCTGGGATAATATGAATGATTCTTGTAATACGGTTTGGAAATATTATGTTAGGTATCGAGCAGTTGGAGATCCTTCTTGGACTACTAAATCGGCAGGTGTTGGTAATGGTCTGTGTAACTTTGGACTTAATAC
>Ga0257121_1001911_pt1 | contig 15228 bp, 18 predicted proteins | sample SI106_100metaG_FD_190180 | JGI IMG/M metagenome (GOLD analysis project Ga0257121, IMG submission 190180) | Marine microbial communities from Saanich Inlet, British Columbia, Canada - SI106_100 | ecosystem: Environmental > Aquatic > Marine > Inlet | place: Canada: British Columbia | collected... | reverse complement strand
CACTTCCGCCCATAATAATAAATATATCGCCTTGATTAATTTTAAAGTCCAAATCTCTTTGGATGATAAAATCACCATAAGCCATCGTCATTTTTCTTATCGTAATACAGGCTTGCGTCATATCCCTTATATTCCCAACTGATTAAGTACAATTGTTATAAGTGAATCAGAAATAACGATAAAAATAATACCCGTTACTACTGCAGATGTAGCAGCATCGCCAACTGCTGAAGCACTTCGACCACATTGCATACCTCTAATGCAACCTGAATAAGCGATCAATATTCCAAAAATTGATGCCTTAAACAAACCAACCAAGATATCCTTAAACTGGACAGCTAACTCGGTTCTTGTCCAGTATTCTGTGGCAGAAATATCAAAGAGACCAATGGCTACAGCTGCGCCTCCTAACATGCCCATAAAATCAGCGTAAAGACAAAGTAAAGGCATGACCAAAATTAATGCCAGCATCCTTGGCATTACTAAAAATTCCATGGGGTTAAATCCCATAGTTTTTAAAGCATCAATCTCATTATTTACATTCATCGTGCCAATCTGAGCGGCATAAGATGCACCCGTTCGACCGGCCATTATAATGCCAACCATGAGCGCCCCCATTTCACGAGTCATGCCCATCCCCACAAGGTCTGCTAAATACATTTGCGCACCAAATAATGATAATTGTAGCGCCCCTACAAAGGCTAAAATTAAGCCCACCAAAAAGCTGATTAAACTCACTATAGGCAATGATGCAGGGCCACAATCTTGAATATAAGCCATCAAATCAACAAAGCGAAAACGTCCCGATCCCTTAATTAGAGAAAATGAACTTTGAATTAAGTCCCCAAGGAACGTCACAAGGTTTTTCAGCTCAACTTTGGCACTAAGTACACTATTTCCAATTGTTTCAATCCAAGATATTTTTCTCTTTTGCTTTCGTGCGCCCTCTCTTTCGGGAACCGAATAAGCAAGCTTCAATAACCCTTGTATGCCCTTTGGAAGAGATTGAGTGACGATTGTAATTTTTTTCTTCTTTGCAAAATTAATAATAAGGACTAATTGAGTCATCAAAAAACTATCCCAATCTCCTAAGTCTTTTGTAGAAAAGGTTAGTTTTTTAATCTTTGGATAATCAACCAGGTTATTAAGTAATGGCTCTATGCCTGGATTAGAAGAATCTTTTGTCCAATGACCAAAAAAAACTATTTCAAAAATCTCTTTTTTAACAACCAACTTAACTTCATTTTTTGTAGTCTTATTAATTTTCAAAATAAATTTACAGTAAGTTTTTATGTTCAATTAGGCAATAATTATTACCTTCGCTTGTATAAAAATCTTCGATGCATTGCTTGATATCATCTTTATTATCAACTAGCTTAATTAAATTCAAATCATCACTACCTATCATATTGTTCCCTAGCAATTCTTTTCTTACCCATACCAATGAATCTGACCAAAAATCTTTGCCTACTAATATAATGGGAAATTGCTGTATTTTTCCAGTTTGCATCAAGGTCATTACCTCAAATAATTCATCAAGCGTTCCAAAGCCCCCGGGGAAAACGATATAAGCTGATGTATATTTTACAAACATCACCTTTCTCGTAAAAAAGTACTTAAAATTAAAACTTATATCTTGATATTTATTTGGTTCTTGCTCATGTGGCAAAATAATATTTAGACCAATGCTGCTGGACTTACCACGATACGCGCCCTTATTGATCGCCTCCATTATGCCAGGCCCGCCACCTGAAATTATGGAAAAACCTAAGTTAGATAAATCATATGCGACATCCTCAGCCATTTGGTAATACTTATCTGTGATTTTTGTTCTAGCGCTTCCAAACATGGAAATAGCTGGCATTATTTTTTTAAGCTCTGATGTCTCCATCAGTTCCTTCATAATATCTAATAATTGACCATTCTCAGGATTATTAATATCGATAGTTTTTTTCATAGAATGATTATTTTTATATTCATTTGTATAACTTAAATATTACAGTAATATAAAAACTAATTATCATCTCTCTAGGAAAAAAAATGCCAGTTAAACAGCTAAGATTATTAAAAGTATTCTATCTATTCTTGATGCTATCCCTTTCACATCTTCTTATAGCAGGAGAAACACATCCACATGATATCGAAGCTGCCAAACAATTTATCAATGAAGCTCTAAAGGTAAACAAATCTTATATATCAAAAAATGGGCAAGCTTTTTTTAAAAAATTAAGTAAGGGACAGCAACAATTGTAGGTTGTGCTGACTCAAGAGCTCAAACTAACAAGCTCTCCGATTCACCTGAAGGTGATATTTTCATGATAAGAAATATTGGTAATCAAGTTAGATCAACAATGGGTTCAGTCCAATACGGCATAAATCACTTAGCCTCCCCTGTACTTTTAATTATTGGCCATTCAAATTGTGGCGCAATATCAGCCGCAAGTTCAGACTATTCTTCTTTAGAAAAAGATATTCAAAAAGAATTAAGAACAATAAATATTTCTAAAGGAATTAAAAATATTAATGGAGTCATAAAAAATGTTAACAATCAAGTTGAAATTGCTTCAACTGAGTTCAATAACAAATTAAGTAATGATGAGATCTTAATAGTTGGGGCAGTTTATGATTTTGCAAATGACATGAAACAAGGCCCAGGCAAATTAAACATTATCAATATCAATGGCAAAACAAATCCAGTAGAAATTAAGCAAATCCTATCAAACTTATAAAATATATTTTTAATTGATATGTAAGATGAGGCTATGTTGCTTTGCCATGATTTATTTTCTGCATTATTGCAATTCTTTCATCAACCTTATGATCCAAGATTAAAAAGAGGGTTATCAATGCCGTAAATATAAAAATACTTTTTATTAGGTAGTTTTTTATCATGATTTAGCTTCCTCTTTTGAGGTCTCTAATTTTATTTTTGATTCACGAATAGAGATCTCATTTACCATTGAAACTGCCTCAATAACCCCTAAAGATGATGCCCTTTTAAACCATTGATTTGCGGTATTATCATCTTTTTTAACGCCCTTGCCATCCTTATAAATCAATCCAAGATGATAATGCGCTTGTGGTAAATCTTTTTTTGAAGCTGAAACGAAATACTCAAATGCGACAGATGGATCAGCGGGAATGCCCAGGCCATAATAATATAAAAATCCAAGATTAAGCTCAGCCTCTGCTATGTCAGCTTGAACTGCTTTCAGATAATGTTGCCTGGCTAAAAGATAATCTTGAAAGGTACCTCGACCATACTGATGCATTAATCCAAGATTGAATTCAGCTTCTAATAAATTTTGGCTTGCCGCTTTTTGATACCAATTATAAGCTTTATGGAAATCCTGTAGTTCTTCAGGGCCATAATGTAGTATCTGGGCAATATTAAATTGAGCCTCTTTCATACCCTGCTCTGCGGCCTGCTCGTAGAGCATTGCTGCGTATGTTATATTTTTTTCTGTGCCCAACCCGTAGTGATGCATCTGTGCTAAATTGTATTGTGCTTCCAAAAGCCCTTGCCTGATTACCTTGCACTGATATTTATTTAAGGATGTCTGTTGTCGTGCAGATTTTTCAAACCAACCAAATGCTTTAGAAAAGTTCTTTGGGCGACCTAGCCCATATCTTTCTATTAAGCCTAAGTTAAATTGTGCCTCTGGGTCATTATTGATTGCAGACTTATAATAGAAATCATAGGCCTCCTGAAAGTCAGCTGACTTTCCCTTACCATAATGATTCATTAAACCGAGTTTAAAATAAGCCTCGCTGATACCATTATTTGCCGCCTTTTTATATAGCTCTAATGCCTTTGAGTAGTCTTTAGTAAGATTACGGCCGTAATAAAACTGATCGGCCTTATCCAGCTGCGCATTAGCAATTTGATTTTTTGTTGCCGCATTTCCAAACCCAATAAATTGACTGTCTTCAAACCATGTTTGCCAAAAATCACCGTCCTCACATTTGCCTTCTGCATAACTTAATGAAGAAAACATTAATAATTGGGCAAACGCTAAACTTAGTCTTTTAATTTTCATAACCTACCTTTTAATATATAAATTGATACTAGGTAGACGAGAAAAAACTTAATTGTCAGGAATAAATTTTAAAATTTAATAAATTAAGCCTTTTTTAATTAAGTACTCCATATTAGATTTTGCATCTTCGTTTCCAAGCGCTGAAGATTTTTTGTACCACTCATATGCTTGAGCATAACTTTGATCGACATTAATCCCAAGTTCATACATCAGGCCTATATTAAATCTAGCGTTTGAATTGTATTGATTTGCTAACAACAAACAATCTTTAAGGCTCAAGGTTGCATTGTAAGTGCATAAATTGTCATCCCTATTTTTAGGTAAAACTTCCTCATTGTTTGTGGGGGTATAACGAGACCAGAAGCCAGTAAAGCCACCATGTTTATCAAAATGTTCATCCCAAAAACCTTTACCATCATCTTCATTCTCTACAGTTACGTTAGTAGTCTCTTTTGCGAGAACAATATGGTTTAATTCATCTGCAACAGACACAACGCCCTCATAAGTTTTTTTAGAAGCATAGACAAATCCTGTCCCTAAGAGAACGATAACAAAGGCCTTAAATTTGTTTTCGAAAAAAGATGTCCAAATATTTTTTGGGGACCCCTTAACCTTTTTCTTCGCAATAGCCTCCTTCACATTTTGATAAAAAGATTCATCATGCTCAGGTATTTCATTTTCAATTCTTTTATTTTCAGTAATCCACGCACCCCTCAGAAGGCGCGCCTCAATCCTAGTCTTAGCATCCATACCCTTCGTCGCAATTCCTTGAAGTGTATCTATCCAATCCTGCAGTATTTTTTGTTCTTTATTGTTCATCTTTTTTACTCTTTAATTTCATTACATACATCCAAATAGCTTTTAATCTTTTTCCTACACTGACTCATAAACTCTCTCGTAGCCCCATAAGTTCTTCCAATGATTAATCTAATCTCCTCAGTACTAAAACCTTTCAAAATAAGATCAATCACTTGGCTTCGCTCTGCTGACTCAGCTTGTTTAAATTTTAAATATTGCTCTCTAACACAATCCTCACGAGTTAAGCTTTGATCTTCATACACTGTGAACTCCTTAGATACATCAACTTGCCTGTCTATAGGTACCTCTCTATTTTTTTTAAGCATCCTCCCATGATCATTGAGCATATTAATAAAAGTTTTATACATCCACGTTCTTGCAAATTTTACATTTTTAATTGAATGTGATTTCTCCCAAAGCTTCTCAATTATAAATTTTTGTAAAATGTCGTCAGCATCGGCATAACCAATGCCCATCTTTATTGCAAATCCCAAAAATTCTTTTCTAAAACCATAATCCTCAAAAAGCTCTAAAGCATCATTAGTTTGACCTTCTCTAAACAACTGTACAATTTCAGTTGCCTGTTCACGTTTTGATGTCTTAGCTTTTGTCATTTACTTCCTCCTCTAAGCAAACTACACCACTTTATTTATTAATCATAGGCTGGTGGTTTTTATCATGCCTTCACATAATTCCTGTGCTTTTAATTTGGCAGCCACATAACCATTCAAGCTAAATTCATCGGATGGGATATCGAAATAAATCTTATGGGGGTTTGTCACCTCAATTTTAATTGTATTAAAGTATGCCATTAATGAATCAAACATCTGCCCTTGAATAAAATTTCCAAAAAAAGCTATTTTTAATGTTGCAAGATCAAATACGGTGATTAGGTCAGTTTTAATAATTGCGGGATCTTCACCTTTTGCCTGTGGAAAATTTATCCTTAAATCAATTCTATCTCCCTTGAAATCATAAAGTCGATCTTTATTTTCCTGTTGTGTTGATATAGTCGTTGCTAAGATATCCAAATCACAATTACCTGCCTTTTTTATCCATCCAAAACGATGACCATGAACTACCCTACCGTGTGTGCTATAACGGACGATATTCTCAAATTTATCCACCTCCCAATCCTGATAAATATTTTCAAATTGTTTGTTGTCGCCCGGGGTCATCTTAGAATTCGTATCAAGGTCTTTTGCATAAGAAAGATTTATTGTGCAATAAAAAAAAATCATTAAAAATATATTTTTATTTTCCATAATCCCTACCCTTAAATTGGTGGCTAGATTTTCGCACTAGCCCGGCGGCAGAAGAAGAACAGGAGGAGGAATTTCCTCTGCAATCTAATTTTTCTATATTACTTTCCCGGTAGTAATAACAACACTTTTATTTTTTGAGTGAATAAGATAACTATTTAGATATTGATTAATTTCTGAAAAATTTAACCCATCCATGTTATCCGTTATGTTTTTTAATGAGGATAGATTAAATGTCCTGAGATATTCAGAAATACCTATCTTTTGCTTTTCTCCATAATTAAGAAGGATATTCTGAATCTCTAATGGTATTTCCTCTGTTTGATAATTTTTTTCATCTTTAAACATATTTATATTTCCTCAAATTTTAATATTTAAAAGGTAGACGATAAAATTAAAATTTGTCAGGATTTTTCTAAAGAAAATTTAATTATGTTATCTTTGGTCTAATATAAATTTTTATTCATAAATTATGCTTCAATCATTAGAGTTATTTGTTAGCCAGTTAGCAGGATGGATGTGGGGAGCCCCTTTATTAATTCTATTATTTGGCACACATATCTTCTTAACATTCCAGCTCAGAGGTATACAATTTAGAACGTTACCACTCGCGTTTAAGATTGTATTCAGCAAATCTAATCAAGATGGTGATATTTCACATTTCTCAACACTTATGACGGCGCTTGCTGCCACCGTAGGGATTGGTAACATCGTTGGTGTCGCCACCGCTATCACTTTAGGTGGTCCCGGCGCCATCTTTTGGATGTGGCTGACCGCCCTATTTGGCATGTCTACAAAATACTCTGAAGCTCTTTTAGCTGTTAAGTATCGTGAGCGGGGGCCTAATGGTATGAGGGGTGGTCCTATGTACTATATTTCTAAAGGGGCTGGCCTACCCTGGTTAGGTTCAGTATTTGCCGTGTGTACTTTCTTAGCTGCTTTTGGTGCAGGAAACATGGTGCAGGCAAATGCAACCGCTTCTATTTTTCAAAACGTCTTTGACATTCCTACCATGTGGACAGGTGCAGTTCTAGCATCGCTTGCTGGCCTAGTAATTGTAGGGGGTATTAAATCCATCGGTAGGTTTGCTTCATTTTTTGTTCCATTCATGATCTTACTTTACGTCGGCACCGTTTTAATTGTTTTAGGCATCAGGTTTGAACAGATACCAAATGCTTTTTCATTAATTTTTAGTCATGCGTTTAATGGGCATGCGGCTACAGGAGGGTTTGTAGGTGCAACACTTGCAGCTGCAATTCGTTTTGGCGTCGCGCGTGGCCTATTCTCAAACGAAGCAGGTCTAGGTTCTGCGCCGATTGTTGCAGCAGCAGCTAAAACAAATGACCCAGTTAGGCAGGCTTTAGTGAGCATGACAGGTACTTTTATAGATACAATTATTGTATGCACACTCACTGCCCTCGTTATACTAACAACAGATGTTTGGACTCAGGGGATCAGCGCTGCAGATTTAACAGCCAATAGTATTGCCGTTACTCTTGGAGGTACTGGGGCAGCTATTGTTGCTGTGTGTTCAGCTCTTTTTGCTTTTTCAACGCTCATTGGATGGAGTTATTATGGCGAAAAGGCTATTGAGTATTTGTTTGGAGCAAAGATTGTAAATTATTATAAGGTTGTCTTTTCCTTATTGATATTTGTGGGGGCCACCATGAGCCTAAGTTTTGTTTGGAATTTTTCAGATGTCATGAATGGCATGATGGTCATCCCTAACCTAATTGGGATTTTATTATTAATAAAAATTCTCAAGTCAGAAACTAATAGATATTTTAATTAATCTAAAATTTAATCACGCCTTTTGATAAGTCCACTTCTTTTAGAAAGCTTAGCAAGCCAAAAATTAAGAAGCCCATTGCTAAGATAAACAGAATTATAATCAGCTGATCAAAATTAAAACTCACCTCAGTGGCTATAAATATCATGGCAATTAATACGCAGACCAAGAGGGCGGAAACTGTCGTCAATGCAATTGCCCAATGCGTCCATTTAGAGCGTTTGATTAAATACTCTATTTCCTTCCTGTGCTCCATATTTAATTTTTTAGAGCCCTCATTTAAAATTCTATAACGGTCTACAATTCTTGAAAGCCTGGTAGCCATAACTGCTAAAATAGCACCGATACCTGTCAGCAAGAATGCAGGTGCAACAGCAAGCTGAATCACTGTTGCAATATCAGAGAATTCGATCATATGTTTAACTGTCTGTTAAAATTTTATTCTACCACCTAAAGCTTTTTTTAATTACGCTTTTGTGAATGTAAACTTTTCTTTTGAAAAACCCACCACCACCTTGTCTTTTGCATGAAAATCACCAGCTAGAATTTTTTTAGCCAAAGGATTTTCAATTTCGGACTGTATAGCTCTTTTAAGCGGTCTCGCCCCAAATGCTGGGTCAAACCCTGCCTCAGCAATTTTTTTAATTGCTTCTGCATTAATTTCAAAATCCATCTCCATGGCAAGAAGTCTTTCACGCAATTTTTCTAACTGTATCTTAGCGATTGACTGAATATTTTTTGCCTCGAGCGGGTGAAAGACAACAATCTCATTTATCCTATTAATAAACTCAGGTTTGAAATAGTTTTTTACCTCCCCCATGACCGCAAGCTTAAGCACCTGATAATCTTCCTCTGCTTTCGATTGAATCATCTGGGATGCCAAATTAGATGTCATGATGATCACAGTATTCTTAAAGTCTACAGTCCTTCCTTGGCCATCTGTTAATCGACCATCATCTAAGACTTGCAGTAAAACATTAAAAACATCGGGGTGAGCTTTTTCCACCTCATCAAGCAAAATTACGCTATAGGGCTTTCTTCTTACTGCCTCTGTTAAATAACCCCCTTCATCATACCCAACATATCCTGGAGGCGCCCCGATGAGCTTAGCTACCGAATGTTTCTCCATGAATTCACTCATATCAATTCGTATCAAGTGATCTTCTGAATCAAATAAGAATTCAGCTAATGCTTTCGTCAATTCGGTCTTACCTACTCCGGTTGGCCCTAGGAATAAAAATGAACCATAGGGTTGATTAGGATCGCTTAAACCTGACCTCGACCTAAGTATGGCATCAGAAATTGTGGTTACCGCCTCATCTTGGCCTACAACGCGTTGATGAAGTTTTTCTTCAATATTTAATAGTCTATCTCGGTCACCTTGTAACATTTTTGAGACAGGGATGCCCGTTGCTCGACTGACAACCTCTGCAATCTCATCGGCACCCACCTCAGTTACAAGCATCCTCGGTTTTTTCTGTTCTTTATTTTCATTTTTAGATGCCTCTTTTAATTGAGACTCTAATTCTGGTAACTCGCCATATTGAATTTCAGAGACTGCCTGCCAATCTCCCGCACGGTTTGCTTTTTCCATCTTAAGTTTAGCCTGTTCAATCTTTTCCTTGATGTCATGTGTGCCACGTAACAAAATCTTCTCTGACTTCCATACAGCCTCAAGGTCATTAAATTCTCTTTCACTTTCTTTAATGTCTTGTTCAATTGATTTCAAGCGCTTTTTAGAAGCCTCATCTTTCTCCTTACGAACCGCCTCTTTTTCAATTTTTAATTGAATTAATCTACGCTCAAGCTTATCAAGCACTTCAGGTTTTGAATCAATCTCAATTTTGACACGAGAGGCAGCCTCATCAATTAAATCAATCGCCTTATCAGGTAAAAATCTATCGGTAATATATCGCTGAGATAGCTCAGCCGCTGCCACAATTGCCGGATCAGTAATCTCAACATTATGGTGGATTTCATATTTTTCTTGCAGCCCCCTCAAAATGGCAATCGTTGCCTCAATCGTCGGCTCTTGAACGATTACTTTTTGAAATCTTCTCTCTAGCGCAGCGTCTTTTTCAACATACTGACGATATTCATTTAAAGTGGTTGCGCCCATACAATGCAACTCACCTCGTGCCAATGCAGGCTTAAGCATATTTCCGGCATCCATTGCGCCTTCCGCTTTGCCTGCACCTACCATGGTATGAATTTCATCGATAAACAAAATAATTTGCCCATCTTCCATGGCAATTTCTTTCAGAACGGCTTTTAACCTCTCCTCAAATTCACCTCGGTATTTTGCTCCTGCCAATAATGACGCCATATCAAGCGATAATATTTTTTTATTCTTAAGGGATTCAGGCACCTCCTCATTTATAATTCTTTGGGCTAACCCTTCAACAATAGCTGTTTTTCCAACGCCTGGCTCTCCAATGAGCACAGGATTATTTTTTGTCCTCCTCTGAAGAACTTGCATTGCCCTTCTAATTTCATCATCCCTTCCTATAACAGGATCAAGCTTTCCCTGCCTTGCTCTATCAGTTAAATCTAGAGTGTATTTCTTCAAGGCCTCTCTTTGCCCGTCTGCATTTTGAGAGTTCACCTTCTCATTTCCCCTTACAGACATAATTGATTTTTCAAGTGACTCTTTGTTACATCCAGCCTCGCGCAACAACTTGCCTGCTTGGTTTTTATCATCGATTAAAACAAGAAGAAACATTTCAATTGATATGTAATCATCACCCTGTTTCAAGGCTAATTTCTCAGTAAGGTTTAGTAAGCCATTTAATTCTCTTGAGATTCCAATCTCGCCATCCGTAGATTTGACTTTAGGAAGGTTTTTAATTGCATCATTAAGTGATGTTTTTAAATTTTGCGGTTTACAACCAGCGGAAGATAACAGTGATAATTCATCTCCATCTGTTTTTTCTAACAATGCGCTTAGAAGATGAATAGGCTCGATAGAACCATTATCATTTACGTTTGCTAATGTTTGTGCATCAGCAATTGCTTGTTGAAATTTTGTTGTAAGTTTGTCAAAACGCATATAATTTTTTTCTCCATTTAATTTGTTTACTTATTTATATATATTGGGCTTATTTTAAAAATTACAAGTCCCTTTAAGGTTTACAATAAAAATTATAAGATGAAAGCACGCCTAAACTTATGCTAGATCAAAAAGCTTCATATCATTTCAGTTATAATTAAAATTAAGAATATTTATAAAGGAGACGGGTTATGAGAAAAATTTTATTTGCATTATTTTTACTAGGTTTAATATCAAGCGCTTCAGCAGATAAAGATTTTGAAGATGATGAATTCTACGGCAAGATCGAAAGTATGCCTGAAAATTCATTTGAAGGTGACTGGGTAATAGATGGCAAGACATACCAAGTTACTAGCGAGACCGATATTGATGAAGATGATGGCAACGCAAAGATAGGGGCCTGTGTCGAAGTTGAGATTGATGCTGGTGATAACGATGCTGGCAGGGTTGAGCAGATTGAAGTTAAAAAATATAGTTTTTTATGTGGCTTCTATGACCTCATTGATTAAAACATCCTAAGAAATTGTAGATTTATATGTTAGCTACAGTTTTGGGGGCTAAAAAAGAAAAAACCCTTTAAATCAAGGGTTTATCTTGGTAAAATTGGTGGAGCTGGGGTCTATCCAACACCTGCTGCAACTCACTATAATTCAAGGGTTGAAGCCTGTTAGATAATTTTTTTTACCCATTTTTTTACCCATTATTAATTAATGGCAATAATTTAGACAGCCCTCTTTACCAAGCCATCATAAAAGCTTTCATAGCTCTTACAGGTTGAAATATCTCTACCGATAATGCCTTTAAATTGGTTATTCTTTATATAGCTTTTAGCAGCTTCATTCTGATAAAAAGCAAGGATAGCTTCCATCTGATTTTCAAAAGCTTCTTGATGGTTAGCTATACCTTCACCATGTTCGTATACATAATCAGCCATACTCATCACCATTACATAGCCCCTATCATGAAGACTAGTATCTACTTCATCCTCACTATGTTTTTGCATTTCCTCATAAGCTGCTTGGTAGGCAAAGCCACAACGGCATGCTACATAATAGATATCGTATAAATTAGACTGCCAGTCAGTATTGCTGGCTGTGTATTCTGCTACTGGAACTATCTTCTCTTGTGCCATCACCAGATTAGGTATTAAGAATGGTAGGAGGAGTAGTTTTTTCATAAAACCAGTTTATCCAGAGATAATTAAGTGGGAAAATGAGTTAAATAGCTGTAAGGCTGATTCCCAGGCTTGATATAAGCTCGTAGTAACCAAAGATAACAACTAAGAAGAAAACAAATACAACCATCTCATGCTTAAAATGATGTGCGTGAAAATATTCACGGTCTTTATGATGAATAACATCCATCAGTTCATCTCCAAAATGTATCGAAAGAAATGTACCGATTGCTGATAGGGCTATAATGAACCAGTATGGGAAAGGTGTCGTTAATATTGCTTCCATTAGCCTGGTGATAGTGGTCGTTTGATAGAAATCACGGAAGTAATAAAATGCAACAATATTAATTAAAATTGCAACTACCCAGACTGCCACTTCTGAAACTACCATCCGAATGCCGAACAAAAGCCTAAGTGGAAAATCCAATAAAAAACCAGCATCTGCAACAGGCGTACACAACACAAAGAAACTCCAAGTCAGCGCAGAAGCAACGCCACCCGTCAGCAGATTATATTTATAGGTTAAATATGCAAAATAGGCAAACAAAATTAAACATAATAATGCAAACTTTATCCACACCTGATTTTTAGGTTTTTTCATAAGGCCTAGTTTACTCCCCAGACAATTAAGTGGGCAAATGGGGTGGGCTAATTAAAAAGGTGCTAGTTTAGGTAATACCAATCTAACAAATCTTTCTGCTAACACATACAATACTATTACCCATGTTGCTGCAGTGGTTGGGTTCATTTAGTACCTCCATTTATAATTATTTGAGAAATTTTTTTAAATACTTAACTTTCCATTTAGTGTAACTTTTTGTACGACTATCTATTTCTTTTTGAGATAGTTCATAATTTTTATTTTCTTCTATTTCTTTTTCTTCTTGATTGGTTTCTGCCCACCAGATTTGATGTAGTAAATCTGCCCTAACCTTTTTACGCCACTTATCACCCCCTTCTATCTCTAGTTCTTTTTTTCTTTTGAGGTATTCATGATTTGGGCTGGAACGCCATAAGCGAGATTCACTTGTAGCATAAGCATTACGCCAGCTAGCTTCATGTGTTGCTTGTTTGAAAGTTAATCCTGTCTGATTAATCGTACCTTGTTCGTATAGACTGTCTCTAGCGATAACAACGAAGGGGTATTTTGTGAAGCGTTTGTCTGGATTCTTCTCAACCCAAAAATAATCTAGTTCGTGCATGTCTTTCTCCTCTTTAGCTACTTTGGCAAATGCCTAGGTGTAGCAAGTTGGTTTAAATCCACCTAATATTTCTGTCTAGCTAAACTCTCCTCTGGCTGCCCTGACTGCTCTCCATAAAATTACTAGAGCAATGACAACCCAGAAAAACGCACTACCTGAATCTTTTCTCACACTCATAGCCTCTCCTTTTAAGCTATTACAACATCTATATTACTTAAATGGTAAGGAGATGTACATCAGGAATTTCATGAGTTGAATATAGCGGTTTCACATTGGTAGAAAAGCACCTTTACCCCCTCTACCCCCTAGCCTGTATATAAAGGTATGGCACTCAAATTTCTTTTAAATCATCCCATATACAAACCAAACCAAATAAAATAATCAGAGGAGCAAAAACAAAAGGATAGAAAAACATAGTTAAAAAGAGGTCAAAATTATCATTTGTAAATAAATCATAAAATGTTGCAACAAGTGCTGAAAGAGGAAGCAATACCCATTTCAAGATAGATAACAAAGTACTGTCATAAGTGAAAGGTCTTAATATATCCATTACGTAAACTATTAATGAATAAAAAAACATAATAACTAAAATTATAATAAGACCTAGAACTGCAAATTGAATAATTTTCAATGAAAGATTACCCTTTTTTTTATTGGCCTGATATTTTTTAGTAAAAGCTTTTATTGAAAGAATATAAGTAACTAAAAAAACTAAAGATAATATATTAAAACGTACGTCCTGAATTGTACTTGAAAGAAAAAACATTGGCGTCAAAATATAAAGAATTGGAAGAATAATAAGAAACAAGAAACTCTGATATTTCTTTATAACAAGTGCTATTAAAAGACCCGTAACAATTCCCGATAAAATAACTGGGTAAAAAAGGTCAATGCTACCAGGATAATCGCTATAGCTAAATGAAAAAAGGGAGTCAAAAAATTGGTAATAATAAATAGCTATCTTTAACAAAATAAAATTTAAAGGAAGAAAAAGAATTCCTGAAGTTAGAAGTGAAAAAAATTTTGATTTCATTAAGCCATCCATTTATATCCACAGTCCTTACACGAATAATCAGGGTCATTATCAGTCACCCCACACCCTCCTAATTCATAATCGCCTTCATCTTCATCTTCATCTTGTCCAAAATCATCTATTAATCCATAAACAATAGGTACGGTGTTTTTACTTTTACATTGAGGGTGTATTCATAAAATAAATATACCCCTGGAGAATTAATTAAACAACCTGACAAATTAGCGTTTTTCCGTCTACCTAGTATCTAAAAATATAATTCAGGGGGAAGAAGTATGAAATCGTTTAATCAATACAGTCTAGTTATTATGGGCGTGCTTCTATCACTGGGTATTGCTGTAGGTGGATACTTTGTAGGTCAGCTGCTATATAACGCAAAAGAAAATACGGCAGAAGCAAAAGGCTTAGCTGAACGTCGGGTAGAAGCAGACCGTGCCAATTGGAATATTAGTTACGGAAGAAAAGGTTATCAGTTTTCAGAACTTAAAAATTTATATCAGGCAGTTGAATACGATAAGAATAAGATTATCAAGGTGCTACTCGATAATGGTTTTACCAATGATGAAATTAAAGTCGGTGTGATTGACTACGAACAAAAAGAATATCGCAATGAAGATCAGATTTTAATCGATACTCAACATACATTATCAGGAAAAATTACCGTAGAAACCGATAAGGTGCAACTCGTGCCAGATGTCAGGACTAAGTTAAATGCACTGCTTGCTGAAGGAATCTCTGTGATGAATTATGACCCTTCATACACTTTCACAAAACTCAATGAAATAAAACCAGCCATGCTAAAAGAAGCGACTGAAAATGCACGTATTGCCGCTAATGAATTTGCTAAAGTTGCTAAAGCTAAAGTTACTGGTATCAAACAA
>Ga0257121_1001903_pt1 | contig 15262 bp, 10 predicted proteins | sample SI106_100metaG_FD_190180 | JGI IMG/M metagenome (GOLD analysis project Ga0257121, IMG submission 190180) | Marine microbial communities from Saanich Inlet, British Columbia, Canada - SI106_100 | ecosystem: Environmental > Aquatic > Marine > Inlet | place: Canada: British Columbia | collected... | reverse complement strand
ATACTAGATAGCATTAACCAAGGAGATACTGGTACACCTAGGCCTGGCTATTCTGATGCGCCAACTGAAAAGACAATTAAACCAGTTGTTGATGTTCATCCATTTGATGAGCCGCCTTTTTAAATAAATAAACTACAAACAAATCTCAATCTTATTAATTTCATTACGCTAAATCTCAAAACTCACTACGTTCAAACAGTTAAGATTTTTAACGCTTCATTTTGATAAGAATGATTGGGTTGATTTTGAAAGAGGAATAAGTCAAAAACCATAGTGGATTAACCACTTAGTTCTTTTGATAAAAGGGCAACACACCATTGATTCATTTAATATCTCTTTCTAATTCTCGCTTTGAAGTTTTTATTTCATTACTTTCATCTATTTGATTTAATTTGTATAAATAATATTTAACAAGCCCTTAGCCCTACTCATTGCAACATAATACAAAGCCTTGTCTTTTTTTATATTTTTATCAGGCTTGGGTAGATCAATTAAAATTATCACTTCATTTTCTAAGCCTTTGAAATTTTTTATCTCTGCAAAACTTACCCCATCACTTGGAAAATTTCTAATTGAATAATCGTCAAGTTGGGTAATCTTACTTTGTAGTTTGTCTGATAATAAAGCAGCACTAGATTTGGCATATTCTAGATCGGATAACAAGGTGATATGAGACGTAGGAACGCCATCGGCCAATAATTGGTTAATTGTATTTTCAAGAATGTTTATTTCACCACTAGCAAAAGTTTGGATAACTTTAGGGCCATTTATCTCATCTTTTTTACCCATATCAACATCAAGGAGTTTTTCTACATATTTTAAAATGGGGTTAGTGTTTCTACAATTAGTGGTTAATGGAATCTCCGCATGAGGAATATCATTTAGAAATTTTAATGCATCTTTATCTACCACTTCAAGTGCTTGATGGTTGGCATCATGAAATATATACCATTCACCTTTGCTAAGCTCACCTGTTAGCAAATTTTCTAATTTATCTATATCAACTACATTGAATAAATCTTGCCCCTCATCAACAATCAATACATCGTATTTATCAACACCTAAGCGACGCATATCTACTTGAGCGCCAGCAATTGTCGAAATAGTAACAAACTCATTGTTTACCTTTGAGGTTAGATACTGCTTTAGCCATTCAGATTTGCATACAAAAACAACTCTCTTGTCTTCTCTAGCAATTCTTCGAGCTAGCTCCAAAGCTAAAAAGGTTTTTCCTGTACCCGCCCCACCAGAGCACATTACTCTTTGATTTGCAGCCACAATATCTAGCAATTTATACTGATCTTTAGTTAACTTTAATACAATTTCTTCTTGATTATATAATTGACTAGAGAGCGTTTCAATCATCTCAAAATTAGGGCGTAAAAAATTTGCTATTGCCTTAATATTTTCAACTGATAGATGACCACATTTTTGATTTGCTTTTTTACTATGCCAATATTTAAAAAATTTACTTAAAAAAGCTTCAAAATTTTTAAAATTATTAGCATCACAGATTATCTCTCTATCCCATTCTGAACTTTTGACAATCCAGCTACCAGATGGAAAGATACCGCCATAACCAATTGAAATATTTAAATTATTAAATTTAGTTTCTTTTATTGCCTTTGAAATAGCATGCATTGCTGTTTCTGCCTGTGTAAATGGGTTTGAAATATTATGCTTTCCATCATTATTAGTAGAATACCACACGCCCTCATTGCAACTAATACTGCCGCCCTTAACCTCAAATACAAACAAGCCATATTCGCAAATAATTACAAAATCTGCCTCACCGAATCTTTTATATTGATGCTTGGTTAAGTTTAATGAATGAAAAGCAATATATTTATTACTACCAACAAAAGACTCTTTCAACTTGTCAAAAACCCGATATTCAGCGTTGTTACTCTTCTTGTTGCTAGCACTGTAAGGCTGACTTGGAATCATTTTCATTATTTTAGTCTCGCCAGATTATTGTAAGTTTCCGTGCTAATATTTTTACTGGAAATAATTTTAAAATATTCACTTTCAATAATTTTATATTTTGGCTCGGCATAACCTTTGAAAATTCTATCATTGCCTTGTATTTGACAATCTCCATTCATTACAGTTTGAACACAGTCCGTAATTTCTAACTTTTTTCCAGATTTTTTAGCGGTATTTTTAGCATTCAAAATATCCCAAATAGTTTTAGGGCTATTTATTGATTTAAACTTAACACCACTGTTCAGCTCTAAATGAGCATATTCCACCATTTTACTAGATATAAAATTTTGTAAATTTTGATACTCCCTTATAAATTTTGGAGTTTTAATAAACTTATCACGCACTCCAAAAATTAATGAAAACAGTAAATAATCATCTTCAGTAAACATATCCAATTGATATTCGATCAAACTCCCGATACTTTCTTTATGAAAAAGCATTAACAACAAGCGCTCTAATGGCCTTGTTGCTTTTGAAAATTTTTCCGATATAGTTGTTTCATTATTCTCAAACTCTCTTAACATCTGAGCCAAATCTTGCGTTCTAGATTTAAATTTTTCATCCCAATCGTCTGCTTCTAATAACATTATTATGTCATCTTTGGAATTTTCTCTACTAATAAGCTTATCTAACAATTTGCTATACATTATCTGCAATATTCCATCATTCTCAATTTGGTTAAAATATTGATGAATGCATAACTTATCATCGACCAAGTCGGCTTTCTCAATAGTGCAAAAATCCTGATAAATATTATTGCTTAATTTCCCGTTTTTTGCAAAATAAAACAAACTGGTTAACAGACCTCCAAAAGCATATATTCTTGGATAATTAACAAGCTTAACTGAATCAACCTGGCTTTCTATTTCATTTTCACCTACTTTATCTTTGTGAAAAAAACCTATACTTTCCTTGTCATTAGAAGCTTTAAAAAGTTTTTCATCTGACTTGCTGCAATGTGTTTTTAAGTCTGACAAAATAAAATTACTACTTAATTTTTGCTCAGCCTCTAATGAAATCCTCTCATTTTCAGATCTGAAAATAATTTGCTTGATACAAGATAAGGGCAACGGAGCAAGTATCAGCAGTAAATCTTCGCGTTCATTCACGCTGACCTCTATAACCTTATAATTTTGATTTCTAACACCGCCTTGTATAATTTTAGTCAAATCAATTTCAATCAAGCAGGCTGTCATATTTTCTTGTTCGCTAATGATTAAATCTAGTGTACTCTGAGGAATAGAATTTTTAAATACAGGGATAAATCCTGGATAATTTTCCAGCTCATCCTTGTAGTATTTATTTGGACTAAATCCATCAGGACTACTCATCAATCCTTGAGCCACCATCATTTTTAAATTATCGGTATTGGTGGGTAAAAACCACCTATTTTTTTTATTTGCCATTAGCTCAACCTCTTTCTTTGTAGTATTTTGTCACTTGGTAAAATTTTTGTAATATTGTTACTACTGCTTTGAAAAAATATCAACTTCTTAATAGCTCTAGAACTCATTACATACAGCTTTTTTCGCATACTATCTTCATCATTATTATAAATTTCAAAACCATTTAACATAACAAAAACCACATCAAACTCCAAGCCTTTGACGGAACTAGCATTAAGAACGACAACACCCCCTTCGCCAAAATCTATCTCTACCGCCTGTCCTGATTGATAACTTTGAATTTTAGGCTTTTCATTATCAAGCTCAATTTCCATACTCTCCAACTCCTTTTTACAAATATCTAATATGGTGGTTTTGGCAACCACAACACCAATTAAATTAGTAAGATCTCTATCTGCCTCTCTTAAAATAATTTTGATACACTGATGAAAGTCTTTATATTCATATAATATAGGGGTGCCTAATGCCGATTTTGAAGCTTCGGGTAATTCTGGTTTTGGACTAGACTTATCAGTAAAAAAATGCTGTGCCACCAAGGCAATAGGATGAGAGTTGCGATAATTTTGAACCAGCTCAATAACATCTTTAACCTCTAATCCTAATACATCTGTTAAATCTTTTCTACTTGAGTTTTTATTAGCCTCTAGTTGTTGATTTTGGTCAGCGACAATAAAAAAATTTTCATAACCAAAATCTATTAATCTTTCATAGTAGCCTGGCGGCATATCTTGCCCTTCATCAACAATCAAATGCCTTGTTGTCTCAGTAAGCTCGAAATTATTATCTTGTAAAAATTTATCTATTTTCTTATAATCATGTCCGAAATTTTTTATTAGAATGCTATTGCAATTTTGTATCTGTTCTTTATTAATATCTTTATCTTGTATCAATTTGTTTTTTATAAGCTTAAGGATGGCTCTTAATTCTTCATTAAAAAATGAAATCAAAGTATTGCTATTCAATCCTTGTGTCAGTTGATTGGTTGCCGAACTTAACACTCTGTTGTAAGTTAAAAATATACAGTCATTTTCATTACTAAATTTAATAGCCCTTAATAAAGCCACAACTGATTTTCCCGTCCCTGGACCACCCACAATTAAAAATTGACCGTCTTCAGGCAATCTCAAAACTCTATCCTGATCTTTGTTGAGGTCTTCAACTCCAGGGAGTCTAAATTTTCTTTTAGCCATTACCATGCTCCGCTACAAATTCCAGAAAATTAGGAATGCCTAACTCCTCACTTCCCTTAATAAAAACTCTGTCTAAAAATACATTTCCATATTCACAAGTTGTTTCTGGCACTAACACGCAGCCATGACAAGCTGCACGATTAAGCCAGTTAGGGCCCTGACCTTTATGCTCAGTGCAAACAGGATCAAGAGAGCACCACAACGCATGCTTGAAAGCATTATTTAATATTTTTAAAAAAGCTTTAGGTTGTGAGCTTTCTATAATACCACCAAGTGATCCAACCACATCAGGTACGGCGGTATAAATTAAGATACCTGCCATCTTTTCATTTTTAGAGTGGTAAATCCTCTCACTTAGTGAGGCAGCAGGATACCCCGCATTTGATTCAAGTTCACGAATGACCAAGTGTGCTAAAGTATGCAATAAAATGAATTGAGGTGTAATTACAAGCTCATTACTTAAATTCAGGCTTGATTTTTCATAACGTTCTAACACTTCATTTGCTCTTTTTTTAACTGCTGATAATTGCTCCCACTTGTCTATTATCTCTTCATTAAAAGTAAAAAACACTCCTTCACCAAATAATTCAATAGCTGGTAGCCAATCACTTTCACCCACAATATCTGGTGGTACCAAAAGCTGCTCCTGACCCTTTTCTGGATACCCTCTTTTAAACCCTTTGAAGACCAGTATCTCTCTTAATCGTTTAGCAATAATATGTCTATCTACTATTTTAATTAATGCTAGTAAGCCAGAATCCGTTTGCCCTACTGCTAAAGAATTCCAATCATTGGTTTTATGATCAGTAACAAAATCTTCATCGTCCTTAGGATTTTCTAATGGAGTTAAGAATGCTCTATATTCATCAGCTATTAAATCCCCTATGGTTTCAAAAGTACCAAAATTAGGATAGCCGTTGTTAATTTCATCAATTGCATTTTTAATATCTTCAACCGTACATCGATATTCAGATGCTAGGCTTTTTAACTTTCCTTTTTTTCTTAACGGTATCCTTATACTTTCCAATTCTCTAAGAGCAGTTGAGTTGTTATGCAATCTGTCTACTACAGTATTCTTGCTAATTCTTGATTCGGGTGGAATAACCAAGGCGGGAGTGCTTACTGGTGAATAAGCACTAGAATCATTAACTTCCACAATAGTTGCCTTAAAATTTTCACCTAACTCAGCTGATTCATAAATCCAAGGTTGAGGTCTATTTATAAAGCCTAGCTGTTGTTTTTCAAACTTATTAAAACTATTACATCTAGTGCATCTGATAATTGTTGTGCCATTTTTATCGGCGCTAAACTTTAAATAACTTTTTTGATAATCAGGCTCACACTTGCCTTTAAAATTTTTATGACAAATCACATGCCAAGGCACCTCATCTAAATCGCCTTTATTACTCACACAACACCAAACTACCTGCTTTAAAATTCCACTACACTTACAAAATACCTTTTCATCCATCTCTTTATTTTGACACTTCCAAGGATTAGGGTGTAATAAGCCACATTTTGCACAACTAGCATAAGTAGGAAATAACACGGCGGGTAAATAATTTCCTTCAATACTTTTATCTCCTTTATGAAAAATCTCTTGAGCTGCAGGTGGCATTCTAAGCTCTCCACCAATATTTAACGCTTGAGTAATGCGATTAACATAAGGAATAGGTGTCGTGGCATTCAAACCCTCTTTATCAGTCCAATAACGAGTATCTACGACTACCATTAGCTTATCTTCTGCACCGCGCACAATTGCACCTACACCAGAAGAAGATGTTAAATGGGAAAAACGCACTGGCGTATATTGCGACTTACTCTTCATTTTTTTTAAGTCCTGGTATCAATTTAACTAAGGCGGACTTCTCAACATTACGCATTGATTGTAAAGTTTGCCATCTACCATTTTTTTGATCAAAATTACAAATTAAATTTTGCGACCCTCTATCAGTTTCATAAAAAACCATTTTTGCTCTATTTTCATCGCAATACTCTTTCTCGGCTTGCCACTCATCAAGCAGTTTATCAATATGTCGCATGGTTTGCTGCCGTGCATCAGAATTATCTATGGCATTTTTACACCTAATTTTTAACACATTAATTACCTTTTTAACCTTGTCAATATTTTTGTCAAAATCGCCAGCATTATTATTATCTAAAAGCCCAATATCACTATGTCTTATTGCAACAACAATAGCAGAGTGTAAAGCTCTCATACGCGCTTGATGGGTAAAAGGGGTTAAACTTGATGGCTCAACAAATCGATAAAACCCCTCGTGATAGGAGCGAAAATTTTCGTAGTGTGACAAACTTCTGGCTTGAGTTTTATAATAATTAACAAAAACAATGCCAGGAGTTTTTCCGCGACCCACTCGACTACTAGCTTGAATATATTCTGCCGTGGTTAAAGGCTGACCGTTAATCACCATTAATGCCAATCTTTGCACATCTAGCCCTGTTGCTACCATATTGGTTGCTAACGCCACATCAATTGAGTGATTTTCAAATTTTTCTATTGCTAACGCGTTGAAAATTTGTGCATTCTCTTCAGCGCTTCTTTTGCTGGATAATTCTTTAATATTTAACTCACGAACGGGCAAATATTTATCAACAATTTGCTTTATTTCAGAGTCGGCTATATTTTGAAAATCATTAATTGTTTTGATATTTTTATCATGGCAAAAATTAGGGGAGACATCATCAACCGCTCTCATAAGATTCTCTAGTGTCATACTACTAAGTCTGCCACTAATACTACTTTGGTACAATGTACTACTATTGCTCAATCCTTTTAAACTACCATGATAGATAATTTGCGTCCACCAATTATCTATCAATTCTTCCTTGTCTTTGAATAGCTGTGTGGGTGCTGATAATAAAGTGGCCGCTAATGGGCTTAGGCTATTTTCCCTGCTTGGTAGTGGCGCTAAATACCCAACATACAACCTACCTGGTTTTTCATTCAGCGGTACAGTCTTGGCAAAATAGCTATCATCATAACGCAACCCTGATGGTGGAAATATTTTCATTTCTTTTGCAAATAATGACTTAACTTGCTGCTCGGCGTTTTTAATAGTTGCTGTTGAGGCAATGTATTTCACCCTAGCACCCCTAGCAATTAACGCTGTTTCAATGCCTACCTCATATAGACCAACAATAGAACCTAACGCATCTGATATTAAGTGCAACTCATCTTGAATGATTAGCTCTGGTGGCTTGTTACGCTTACCACCAAAGAAACTACTTGCTCGAGACTCCCAACAAAGTCTTGCAAATTTATCAACTGTTGCAATCAGAAGACTAGGAGGATTGGCATACAGCGCTTCATCTACAACATTACAAGGCAGTGGGTTACTCTGTGTTTTGCCAAAATCACAGTCATCATTAGTGCAGTAAAAATTAAAACTATCGTTCGTAGCTCGATAATTCTGTCGTTTAAATTTAGCCTCGCACCATGGGCAACTATTAATTACAAATTTCTCTAATTTGTTATCCTCAACATATTCAAGTGCATCTTTAAAGCTATTAGGACTAGTTGCCCCACCTACCCACAATCCTGATGAAAATGGCTCACTACCAAAGCTCTTGTTTTCTTGCCTAATAATATCCAAGGCAAATATAACCTTGTTAGCACGTACAAATTGCTGAGCTGTTAGTAGTCTCAATGTATAGCGCATTATTGCAGATGTGCCACTACCACTTGCAGGCGTTTCAAGACGACGATAAATAAACAAAAAAGTCATCAATCCTAAATAAGCTTCTGTTTTTCCTCCTCCCGTTGGAAACCAAATTAAATCTAGCGTATCACGATATTCATCATTTTCATTAATACTAGATTCTAGTGTCATCAAGATGAATGCTAACTGGAAAGGTCGCCATCGATAGAGTGATTTCTCCTTAATATTCCCCTTATTTTTATCACTTTGCTGCCATTGCATTAACATTGCTTTATTCATTGCCATAAAAGCAGTATTTGCATTATTGTTTTCTTTTAAAAGCTTAATACCTTGCTGCATTCTTTGCTTGGCAATCTCAAGGTTTTTAATAATATTTTTCGCAATTTCCAGGTCTGACTCAATATTTGATTTTTCTTCTTGTGATTTAATCCATTGTTCATAATTATGGATAAAATCCTCCAACTTATCAATAGCGCCATCCCGCTGTAAAAAGTCAAACTCTAAAACTTTATTGTCATTACCACCCGTGTCAGCTGTTACCTGTGGCACCTCAACTTTTGGCATAAAATCTGCCCAAATTTCTCTATCTCCTTGGGAATTTATTTTCCAACTAGCCGCAACACCATGCCCTACTGCATAAGCTTTTAATTCTTGGTAGCGCAATTGAATTTCTCGCTCTTCAGCATCCAATAAAGACTTTTCAGTAGCAGGATAATCAGCCACCTCTCCAGATTCAACAATGCACTTAAATTCAACTTCAAACAAAGTCTTCTCATTTCTTTGTTTGATAAACCCCTTGCCATCAATATCACTATCAGATATTCTTTGCTGATTGGATAGGGTTAAAGTAACAATATAGCCGTCATTATATGGACGCCACAATGCGTCTACTTCAGCTTTATTGCTAAATACTGCGTGTTGTTTTTTACCATTAGGTGTTAATTCTATTTCTTTACCGTCATCTGCTAATAGTGTTTTTTGCCAGGATTCAACTTTATCCTTGGTTTTGTTTTTTTTAAAACCTGAAGCTTTGTGATAAATCCTTAATTTGATATCATTGCCACTAATAAAAAAGGAAAAACCTGCTGATGAAGGTGGCATATAGCGTTGTGTTTTTCCAACAGATTGAATCTGGGTAGTTTCATTGGCATCAGGATTGTTAGTATATTCCTCTAAATCTTCCACAAGTGCATCTTCACTCATAATTGGAAATAATAAACCAGTAAAAAACCTCTCTAAAGGTTGTTTTCCCAGCAAAGTATCATTTTCCAATTTAAAGCCTGTAAGCTGCTTCTTAACATAAGCTGTAAACTCTCTTCTTTCTTCCATCAATTGAACACCTCTTTAGGATCAAATACTAATTAATTAACCTTTAGAGACCTTTGGGTACTGTAAAAAACTTTCTGTAAATTCAGCAAAGGCACTTGTTTTTATTTTTGCTTTTAAAAAAAAGTAAAAATAAAAACTCAAAAAAGTGCCCATCATCTATTCTATTGTTTTTTAGCATAAAAATAATAGAGGTAATAAATGATAAGCAATAGTAATTTTAAAGATTTTAATAGTGTTGGTGGTGATAATTTAAACAGTGTGCATGAGCTAATCTCAACCTACGGCATGGAGGCCATATTAATACCGATGAAGATGGCTTTGTAAAAAGTATGACCTATACCAAAGGCAGTGTGCATGACTCACAAGAGTTAGATGCATTGCTCGGTATTGATATTAATCATAGCAATGCTAATAATACTAACAAAGACAGTATAAAAACACCTGGACAGGTTTATGCTGATAGTGCTTACGCTAACAAACTCAATGATAAAAAACTCGGCAAGCAAAACAACAAGATCTTGCACAGAGCCTATAGAAACAAGCCATTAACCAAAGAGCAAAAGCAAGACAACAAACAACGCTCAAGCATTCGCTATATTGTTGAGCGTACCTTTGGACTGTTAAAGCAACATCACGGCTTAGGTAAAGCCAGATACCTTGGATTAGAGCGTAATAAAACTAGAGCACAACTGATTGCCATGAGTCATAATCTTAAAACTGGAATGAATATTTTTAAACGAATGCGAAGTTTGCAGGATTGTTACGTCCAGTGAGTGGCAAAAGGGTAAAAAGCAAGAAAACAAGAAAACAAGAAAACAAGCGTTAAAAGCGTTAAAAGCGTAGAGTTAAAGGTGATTTTTAGATTTTTATGTGAAAATATGAAAAAAATCTAGAAAGTTTTTTTAAAATTGGATGAAGTGGGATTAGGGGTGGGAATTATGAATTATTCAAAGGTCTCCTTTAATATAATTCACCAATTGTTTTCTTTGCTGCAAATACTTCATAAAAGATTTATCCTTTTTTTATCCATGGATAGTCTGCAATACTTGCACTTATTTGTATGCCATACATAGGCTCACCACCAATATGGTGTAACCAGTTATAGCCAGGAACTTCTTTACCGTAACTTATACCTGGCATATTATCTATTCCAATTCCATAGTCAGTTGTCACTAACTGCATTTCTCCACGCCAAACTTTGGATGGGTTAAGGCTTATTCCAGGAACAATATCTACCGACAATATGCGATACCTATCATTTGAAGAACTTAATACTCCTTTTGTTTCTTTGGCAATTATTTCTATATCTGAAAACCACTTATCAGCCTCCCATTCTCCTTTTACTGTATTAAGTGTTGTCTTATAACGAATTTGCTGTCCAAGGCTAATAAATTTAAGTTTACTGACAACACCTGGGTACTCTCTATAAAATTTACTTTTATGCATCAACAAACTATCGGACATGCCTTTTAGCTTGATTTTTAGGTAAGTAGGATCATTATCGTTATAGTCTTCAAATTCTTTAATTTCTGACCACTGTTTCTTTACCGTCGCCCTAGCATATTCAATCATTCGGTCTTTTTCGGTCTTTGGGTTTTGCTTAGCCTCCTCAAAATTGGTATTTTTAAATGAATTACTGTCTTCATTTACAACTTCCATTACATGAACAGCTTCTTTATTATTCTGAATTACAGGTTTTTTTCCATTAATATAACTTGTATAAGCCTGTCTTTCCTTTTCTGTAATTTCAGAATTAACCCCACCTTTATCAATATTTATTTCATGTAATATTTCTAAAATATCATCTGGATCTTTTTTGATTAATTTTGAAAATGTTTTTACTGTATACCTTTCATTGTCAAGTGGTTGTAATTTAACTAATTTTTTAACAGCTTTTGGCTTTCCATCTGGAAAATATTCAGGTAAAGAAAAGTAGCTGATTAGCTTTTTAAGGTCTACACTATTTAGCTTAATAGCATTTGATCGTATTTGGTTTACCCTTCTATGCACCTTATCAGTCATGTTAAAAATATGAAACCAAGGAGTTTCATATTTCAGAGTTCCAGGAATATCAACAATTTCAACATTTTTTTGAAACATTACTATACCACTAATACGATTTAGTGCGGATTTGTTAAATTTTTCTATTCCAGATTGTAAGAGGTAGGACTTTAAAGAGTCTCTTTGTTTTTTTATTTGCTGATACGGATTTTTTCTTCCCTTATTAACAACTGTTTTACTATTGCCACGTTTAATCACCCAGTCATTATTTTCAGAAACCTTCAGCTCTCCTTCATAATTTTTTAACTCTATAATGATTACTGCGCCCTCAGTAACTGCCAGAGCATCAATATCACTGCCATTTGCAAGAATATTACCAAATAGCATTATCTCTTCATCTCTATCGTCCCATATGCCTTTTAACAGGTCATATAGATCGTCAAATGCCTCATTCTCACTTGTATGATCAGAGCCTTTTTCACTCCGAAATGCTTTAAATCCCATAATTTCCTATATTAAACTTCAAATTTGAGTTTTTATCTAATGTAGGGTCATTATGAGTCATGTCTTTAATTTATGCAACTAGCTGCTTAAGTTTTTTAAGGATTTTAACCATTGCATAGGTATCAAGTTTGCAATATTCTAATAATGCAGTTTTGATTCTAGCAATCTCAGCTATATCTGTTGCCTTACCTAGCTTAACAAACATCCTCATGGCATCACCACCATTATGTACGCCATCTAGGTCGTGATAAGCATCTTTCATTTCTGGAACAATAGCTGGTAAAGCATATTTCAATCCATAATGACCTTGCATCTCTGGCATCCAGTAATCGCCACTCTGAAAAGGTGTTGCCAGATCAATAAAATTATCATGAATATTCATCAGATGATCTGCACAAACTGGGCAGTTCTCAACTAGCGTACGAATAATTCCTTTTTCAAACCCAATATTAAATGCCATTACACAAGCATCCTTAGGTATTTCTTCAACCATGCGTTTAGCTATCGCCTCTCTTGGATCCTGCCCAGGTGTTGCCAAATACTCTTTGTGCTCTAATGATCCATCCTCTTGCTCAATGTGCAAGGAATACTGAAAAGGATACTTACCATACGGCTTCATACCTTTAAAGCTAGGTATTGCAGGCCCTAGTGTTTCAAAATCAAAATGATAAATAGGGTAACTAATAGATTCTACAAAGATTTTGATCGCATCTTTGTTAATCACGCCCTTCTGAGCCTTCCATACGTCAACTTTAGTTTGTTGCTTATCCGTTAGTTTCATGCCTTCTGGGATATCTTCAACAGCTACAATCCCCTCTTTATACAGCTGTACAGACTTTGGGCTCTTATTCATTTGAAAAATATCAAATACAGAATATTCGGGGATGCCTCTTTGTTTCTTCCAGCAATAATCTAATGCATCACACTCATAAGGCTTTTTACAATGCCTCCCTATCTCGATATAAGGCTCATTTACTGTGTCTGTTAGCATTGCCTTAAACTTGCTTAAAGTAGTAGGAATATCATCCTGTAAAGCTAACGCCTCATTTGTTACTTTTTTATGGGTAAATAGCTGCTGTATGTCTAACTCATCGCCACGAATATAATCAGTATCGAGTATGGTGATATAAACATTACTGATGTTATATCCCAATCCATTCAATACATAATATTGGATGGATGCATCATGCTCATAAACCTCCTTAACTTCGGTAGAGCTTTTAACTTCATAAATTTCAAAACTACCATCAGATTTTTTATGAAAAATATCCACCATTACAAGTACGTCATCGTACTTGAAGGTAGCTTCATAAATATCGTCTAAACCTTCATCTATCCATTTTTTGGTTAATGATAATTTTTCTGAGAAAAAAGTTCCTATAAAAGGAATCTCTCTACCACCTGGAAATAAATCACAAGCTAGATCACCAACAACATTTCCTTCTTTAAATCTTGCCATGGTAGCGGCGTTAGGTGGCGTTAAAGCATCTTTATTATATTTCTTGAGCCATAGGGCTTTCTGACATTGTAGTCCTTTAGTGTAGAGAGATTTTGACAGGCCTGTTTTCATTGCTTAATTACAATTTTAAAATCTACAAAACACAGACTTCATGTTTGTGTTTCTCAATAGAATCAAGAATTTCAACAAATTCTTTGCATTCTGAATTTAACCAAACATTCCATAATTCATCAGTAGTAATCGATGTACTTTCTGAGTAGTTGTATTTGTACTCATATAGTTTATTGTTGAGCGTATCAAAGAATTCCCATTCTATAAATTTATCAAAATCTTTAGTCTGAACAAGTGTTGCTATATGGTGCTCGTCGTTATCGAAAAATTTATAGATTATTTGCCAATCAGCATCATCTCTATCAAAATTATATATGCACTCGTATTCTTTAACACCTTGATCATTCCAATAGATGTTTGGGATGTTTTTTACATTGCCAGATTCAAAACTTTTTTGACCATTTTCATGCCAGTGTATCTGTAAATATTCATACCCGTACTGGATAATTTCAGAAGATTTTTGACCATCTTTATACCAATGTGTCTTTAATATGGGGTACCGAACACCTCCACGCAATAGATCACTGCCATTATGGGGAAACTCAAATCCAGAAGGGTGAGGGGAATAATAATCGGCCCATTCACCGTAGCTTGTATTTGAAAATTCACAAAGTCGTCTGTTGAAGTATTCATACCCAAGTTCAGAGTTGTATTTAATACTGCCATTGTTGTACCAAGTTGCTTTGCTTTTTTTTCTACAGTCTTTAAAAAGTACAGCCTTTTTGATCTGACCAGTACTGTGCCAGGTGACCCAAAGCCCATTCATTCTTCCATTAGTGTAAGCAACCTCTAACCATTTTGAGTTATCTTTATGCCATAGTTTGCATGCGCCATGCCTGTGACCATCAAGGTAATCAATCTCAGCACTTTTATTGCCATTTTCATGCCATGCAGTATATAAGCCATCTAGCTTACCGCGCTTATATTCAGAAGTTGATTTCATTTGACCAGACTCATACCAATACACTCTAAAGCCATCAGTTTTGTCCTCATTACACATAGTTTGAGATTCAAATTTCCCATTTGGATAAGTAGTCGCTTGAAAGTCTAAATTATGCATAGACTCAAATTGTACCTAACTAGTTGGAACAATATTTAGATGAAATAAAACATACCTACAGATTAATCATCTCGATACATCGCTATGCATTTCTACACAATCAAAATAGTTATCCCATCGGCTTGGTGAAAACAAAGTGCCTAAAGCATCAAATGGGCCTATGTTGTACAGGTTGCCACTAAACAGTGCTTCTTTAAATCTAGCAATATTGTTCTCAGATAAGTTCAGCTTGTCCTTGCAAGTGTTATGCATTTCTTCAGTGATTACAATGCCTAAACTTGTTGTACTAATCACTTCTTGCTCAATAATCTCATTACTAGATATGGTGATCGAATCAAGCGAATCAAATGATTCGACTGGCCCAAAATCACGCGGATCACCGCCCGCCATCACACTCGTTGTAAATACTAGTGTTGCTACGCAACTTGATAAGATTTTCAGTTTGATCATTTGGATATGCCTTAAATAAACTGAATTATATTTTTTAAGAGTTGCGCCAAAATGAAGATTAGATGTTTTGTTTATGAAGTTGCTTT
>Ga0257121_1001901_pt1 | contig 15270 bp, 12 predicted proteins | sample SI106_100metaG_FD_190180 | JGI IMG/M metagenome (GOLD analysis project Ga0257121, IMG submission 190180) | Marine microbial communities from Saanich Inlet, British Columbia, Canada - SI106_100 | ecosystem: Environmental > Aquatic > Marine > Inlet | place: Canada: British Columbia | collected... | reverse complement strand
TGGCTATATTTTATGCCATCAAGTAAAGTCTTTTGATTGGAGGGCTAGAGGTGCATCTAAACACCCAATGAAACAACTTGAAAAAACTAAATTTGCACAAGCTTGTGCAATACTCAATCAAATTATTAATATTAGTTAGCTGAATCTAAGATATTGAATTATTTACTAACTTCAATTTAAAATCTTTACTGTTGGTGCAAATTTAAGAACATCATCAAGATGATTTGGAGATAAATGAGCATATCTCATGACCCTGTAAAGGTGTTTTAGACTGGTTTTATCACTCATTTCAATAATTTGCTAAATTTTTAGACCTAATTTCATTGCTTGGGAGTGTGGATTAAATGCCTAACAACGTGTTCCCAGTCTGATTTCATTATTATGATCTACGCAAATTTTCTCAAGACCTGAATTTGATTTTTTTGGAATTGCATAAGCCCTATAACTGCTTGAATTGAATCTTTGTATGTAATACTTATAATCACCCTGCTCATCTAAAGTTTTCTTACCGTTAAATAATTTTTGATTAATTAAAGCTGTTTGGTCACCAGTAGAAGTTCCGTAATAATCGCCATTCTCAGTATGATAATCGGCCTCAATCACGCAAATTGAGAGAAGGCTGTTCTTTGCAGTGGATTCTTTGGCACTATTGATAAATCCAGTAACAACAGGCGTACCTACCGCAGCCAAAATTCCGATAATGACTACTACAACTAGAAGCTCAATCAACGTAAAGCTTTTTTTCATATTCTTTCTCCTATAAAAAAAGCAGGACTAGCCTGCTTTTTTTATTAATTAATACATACTATGTGCATTACTCCATCAAAATAGTATTAGTTACATAAGTATTTTTGTCATCCTTGTACGTGTTTGTTTTAACAGTAATGGTTGTTCCACTTGAGGTGATAACGGTAGCGCCTTTAGCGGGCGTTCCACTAGTCGCACAACAATTTGCCTTAGTGTGTGGATTCTTCCATTCATTTGCATTAAAGTAAGAAACAAAACCACTTGCAAAATTAGAAGCAGAACAACTAATTGTAGTTGTACCAACTTTAACACTGGTGCCAGAAGTTGAACATTTAGCTGCATAGGCGGAGATCATGTCTTTAGCACGACTATGATTTTCGATTGCTGAATTTACTTTAGCATCAGCAAGAAAGCCTTGGAAGATAGGAGTGCCTACTGCGGCTAAAATTCCGATAATGGCCACTACAACCAATAATTCAATCAATGTAAAACCTTTTTTATTCATTCTCATTTGATATTCCCCTTTATAAAATTATGATGAGTTCAATTATAACTGTTGTTTTTGTGTGTGAAATGTATATATTTAAAAAAATATTAATGTAATTATTCTTTTACAATGACATCATTTAAGTAAGTATGGCAACAAGGAGTTTTACATACATTAAAACATGTCAATAGTTACAAGATAACTCAGTATCCCATACTGTTGTCATATACCTTTCATTTGCTGGCAATGAGTCACCCAAATTTGTTCTAATCTGCATAATACAGGGGAGAGATGTCACTCCACAAATATCAGTTGTTCCCTCGACGAGTACCGACTTATCACTACATGAGCTCCATCCAGATTTATTAGCAGTTATAGCGTTACCCCTAGAGTCTTTTAAATCAAAATCAGGACGATAAGTGTTCCTCCATCCATTAAATTGAAAATGTGCGTCAAGCCATGAGGCCCAATTGTTCGTATTGGTGTTACACCTTCTGCAGCTTGTTGCACCGGTCCAATTTGTATCTACCCAAACACATGAGCGTCCTAAGTTACATTTCATGAGCTCTGCTTGTACCTGACTAGAAATATTCTGATGCTGAGTTTCAGATGCTGAAATTTTAGATTCTTGCATAAACCCTTGAAAGATAGGAATACCTACTGCAGCTAAAACTCCGATAATAGCCACTACAACTAAAAGCTCAATTAAAGTAAATGATTTCTTGTTTGTCATAAATTATCAACCCTATAAAGTTTCACCCATTCTAAACATTGGCGTATACATCGCCACTAAGATAAAACCAATGGTAATACCCATAAATACAATCATAATAGGCTCTAGCATTGAGGTTAGCTTGGTTACTGCGTCATCCATCTCTTCTTCAAAATAGAGTGAAATAGATTCAAACATCTCTTCCATGTTGCCGGTTTTTTCTCCCACAGATACCATTGCGGTAAAAGTAGCAGGAAAAATATTAGGATTTTTTTCAAACAACACAGACAGTGGTTCACCGGAAAACACACCGCGCTTAACTTCTATCATTGCCTCTTGTATAATAACATTAGTACTGGATGAGGCAGAGATGTCTAGTGTTTCCATGACTGGCACTCCTGCAGCGGTCAAATTACCCTGAATCATGGCTATTTTGGCCAATGAAGACTTGCGTACCATATTGCCGATAAGTGGCATATTAAGCAAAGTTCTGTGCCATAATTTTCGAACCTTGTAACTCTTTTTTACCGACATAGAAAGTGTCATGATAGACCCTGCTACTATACCAGCAAGCAAGCCACCCCTAATAGGGTCTCGAATAAATTCACTAATATCCACAACCACTTGAGTAATGGCTGGCAATCCTCCAGGGGAATTAGCAAACATTTCTTGAAAAACTGGAACCACAAATATCATCATTAAAGCAATAACCGCCATTGCAACGATAAATAAAATAATCGGATAAGTCATTGCTCCTTTAATACTAGAACGAATCTTTTCATCCTTTTCCATACCAATGACTAATTTTTTTAAAAATAAATCAACCTGACCACTGGATTCGCCCGCTCTTAGTAAATTAATATAGACGTTATTAAAAACCCTTTCGTGTTTTGCAAAGGCATCAGAAAGTGGCGTGCCTGATTCAATATCACCATGTATTTGAGCAATAATTTGCTTCAAACTTGGGTGGACGGTTTGCTTCTCGATCATGCTAATTGTTTCTAGAATAGGCAAACCTGCACGAATCATGGTTTCTAGTTTTTTAGTAAAAACAATAATCTCATGCACAGGAACTTTTTTGCCTGATTTACGTTTATTTTTTTGTTTATTTTCTGATTTTTTATCTATTTCTTTGCCAGAAATTTTATCCAAAGAGGTGATAATAATTTTTTGCTCTTTTAACTTAAACGCCGCCTCTTCTTTATTGAGAGCTTCAATTTTACCATCAGTATATTTATTACCTTGTATGCCTTTATAACGATATTTTGCTGTCATAAACTACTCTAGTTATTCAACCATTAAAACACGTTTATATTCTTCAAGACTAATACTGCCTTGCATCAAAAATCCTCTACCCACCTCTTGCATGGTAGAAAAAGAATCTTTTTCTTTTGCAATTTTAAGTAATTCAGGCGTTGTTAAATTTTTTAAAATTCCATCTTTAATATTGTCCGTTATTCTAAGCACTTCATAAATACCTTTACGACCCTTATATCCTGTTTTTTTACATTTAGAACAGCCTTTTCCATGATAAAGAGTTATGCGTGATGATTCTGCAGATTTAAACCCTATAGATGCAAGTTCAGACTGCGCCACTGTTTCATCTTCTGTTTTACAATTTGTACATATTATACGTGCCAGACGTTGTGCCACAATGAGCGTCAAAGAAGATGTAATCAAGTAAGGCGCTATACCCATATTAATGAGTCGAGTAATAGTACTAACAGCGTCATTAGTATGTAGCGTAGAAAGCACTAAGTGCCCTGTTAATGAAGCTTTAATAGCAATATCAGCTGTTTCTTTATCGCGAATTTCACCCACCATCACCACTTCAGGGTCTTGACGCAAAAATGAACGCAATGCTGCTGAAAAAGTCAGACCAATGTCTTCTTTAACATGCACTTGCCCCACGCCATCAAGAGTAAATTCCACAGGATCTTCTGCCGTTAAAATATTAATCTCTTCTCGATTAACGCGTTTTAATGCAGCATACAGTGTGGTTGATTTACCAGAGCCAGTTGGTCCTGTTACTAGCACCATACCTTGTGGCGCGTCCACGGCATTTTTAAATGCCTGTTCATCTTCATCTTGAAAGCCGAGCGTTTCTAAAGTGAGGGAAATAGAACTGGTGTCTAAAATACGCATTACCACACGCTCACCAAAACTAGTGGGCAAAATTGATACACGAAAATCTACATCATGATCACCAATCTTTAAACTCATGGCACCATCTTGGGGTAGCCTACGATTAGCAATATCAAGTTTTGCCATAATTTTTACACGAGTAATTACTGCTGCATAATGGTCGAATAAAAACTCATCATTCTTTTTTTGATCCATCAATACGCCATCAAGCCTAAAGCGCATTCTGGCAAATTTTTTGTAAATTTCCAGATGAATATCACTCACTCTAAGCTCAAAGGCCGCTCTTAAAACTTTATCAGTAAAGTCAATAACCTCGGAAGATCTTGCCTCGCTCGTACTAATCTCGCCCTCTAAAACATTGCGCTCTTTATCTTCTTTTTGAACAACAGGGGAGTTACCAACTTTTTTTAACAGATTGTTAATTTGACTAAAGGTAGCTACATACGTATGTATGGTCTTGTCAGTAAGCAGTCTAATGCTCGACATTAAATTTAGAGTAGATGGCTCAGAAATAGCTACATTTAAAATATCGTCAGATAAGTAGATTGGAACAACCCTATTCTCACAAATAAATTTACTAGGGAGCAGTGTAACTACCGATAAATCCACTATTTTTTTATCCGTCAAATCGATAAAATCAATGTCGTAGGATTCTGAAATCGCCTTTGCAATAGACACTTCATCAGTAAAATCAAAATCAATAATAGTCTCTATTAAACCCTTATCTCCTTCATTGCTTGATGTGGTAGCGTGGGAAAATTGATCCTCAGTGATTAGACCATAACCAACTAAAAATGATGCAATCTGTTTTGCAGACTCAGTTGGTATGTGTAATTTAGCCATTAAATTACACGTGGTGCTAGAAATACTAACAATTCTTTGCGTACATCAGAATCTTTGTCATAACGAAACAAACTACCAACCAAAGGTAAATCACCAAAGAAAGGAACTTTATTAGTAGAATCAACCGTTTCCTGTGTAAATACACCGCCAATTACCACAATAGTACTGTCCTTAATCAGTAACTTAGTCGTAATCTCACGAGTAATAATAGGTGGATTAGCATCCGAAGTTTTTGCCGTCTTCTTCTCAATCTTAACATTCAGAATAATATTGCCATCGCCCACAATTGATGGGGTAACCGTCAACTTAACACCTGCTTCTTTAAACTCAATATCCGTACCACCGCCTTCAGCTTCAGTCTTATATGGAATCTCCTCGCCTTGAATAATTACTGCCTCTTCATTATCGAGAGTAAACACTCTTGGATTAGATAATACCTTGGTAACACCATCCTTTTCAGAGGCGCTCAGTTCAAACTTGAGGGCTGCACTAGAAGTATTTAAAATAAAACCAATACCACCTAATGCGCCAGTAACGCCGTTATTAGACATTAGACCTGTTGTATCCCCTAATGTTAATGCGCCTCCAGTTTCAGCTTGAGAGCCTGCCACACCTGCAGCTGAAATACTGGTTAATTGATCATTTGTACCACTGGTCCATTTATGACCAACGTCAGTCGCATCAATGCCAAACTTAGCACCAAGCTCCTTGCTAAAGTCATCCGTTGCTTCAACAATAAAGGCTTCAATAAGCACCTGTTTAGTGCGTATATCCACTTCTTTAATGAGTCGCGCAATCAAATCTATTTCTGATTTAGTTGCTTGAATAATCAGTGAATTTAGACGCTCATCAATGGTTACTTGCACCTGTTTAGTTGTATCAGTGCCGGCACCCTCTCCTGAAGATGAGCCCATTACACTTTGTATTTCAGATTTAACATCCGCTGCTTTGGTGTAATACAAGCGAAATATCTCGGTATAAATGGGCTCAATCGCTCTTTGAGCCTCTATGGTTTTTTGCAAATCAGTAATCCTCTTACGGTCAAATTCCTCTTGTGCCACTAATACGTCTTGCTTATGAATACGGATAATATTGGCTTTTTCATCCACGTGCTTAGCTAATTTCTTAGTTTTTAAAACAGAATCTAGCGCCTTATCCCATGGCACATTTACCAGCTTTGCAGTAACTTTTCCATCAACTTCATCACCTACTAAAATATTTTTACCTGTAATTTCAGAGAACATGACTGCCATATCTTGAATACTTACATTTTCAAAATTAATGGTAATTGGAAATACGTTGTTATTGGCGTCACTGATATTAATGTAGTTCTTTCTTTCTTCTTTATTAATTTGTCTTCTCTCGTTATTTCGAATTTTTTTCTCAAGCTCCAAATCAACCGCAACTTTAGGGCCTAATGCCACACTCCTGTCAATGCCTTCAGTTCTTTCTTCAATAAAACTCTTTGGATCTATTAAGCTTTTCTTCTCTATCACTTCATTACTTGTACACGATGCTAAAAACACCATAGCAAATAAAACAAATAAAATTCTACTAATTCTTATCATTGCGAACACTCCTATTTCTGACCAATAGAGAAATTATTTTGTCTTTCTCAGTTATTTCAATACCACGTTTATTAATACCCGTAACCTTCCCATCAGCATCGCCTAGCGTATCATTCAATCTAACAAAAAACTCCTCGCCATTCTTAGCCCTAACCATGGCAATATCGCCTTTTTTTGAGGCTATCAACGCCATTAAAGTGTATTTTTTAACGGCTTGCTGTTGCAAGGGATGCACGCTAGAATCACCATCTATATAGTCAGTAGCACTAGAGCCCGAAGAAGCGTTAAATATTGGATCAAAAGGATTGGCACCTTCGTTAGCAATACTAGTCAGCGCAATGGATAAAAACGCACCCAATCCAATAAATGCTATTTTGTTCCTTAAATCAGACAATGCACCCCAACCTTTGTTCCATGTTTTAATGTTCTTGTTTTTTACACGGTGGATATTTTTTACAACCTCTGTGCTTGTTTTTTTAGTTATCTCGTGCCATTCTTTGCTTAACGATTTAGCCAATGTAACTTTATCAAACACACTATTTTTTGCTATCTCTACCTTTTGAAAAATATTATTAGCCTTATCCTTACTAAATACTATCCACCCTTCTAAGACATTTTCAATGTCTTTTTTAAGTTGCTGCCAATGACTTTCAAGGCTTTTAATTTGTATCAAGAAATGTTGGTATTTTTCTTTCATTGTAAACCCTCCTCTGAGTTTATGTACAGTTCAGCATCATTAGCTGGCAAACGATAAGTTGCTAATGTGGCAGACACTTTGACTTCGCCTTTGGCGGTTTCTGATTCAAGCACGATAATTTGCTCTTCATTAATGTTAATAATTTTCTTTAATTCTGCCATGCCTTTTCTAAACTTCGTATAGTTTGAATAATTACCACTAATTTCAAACTTAACTCTAAATTCATAATAAGCCACTTTTTTACGCTTTTGGCCTTCTTGGGTAGCTGGATCATAATTACCATCTTGAACTTGGCCTTCATTAGGCTGATTACTTTCAAAGACTGGAACCTCTTTATCCTTTTCCAGTTTAACAACCATTAACTGATTCATTAATGCCAGCTGACTAATGTGGCGATACAAATCTTCTAATTCTTTATCTGTATGGAACAACTGCGTTAAACTTTCATATTTCTTTTTAGCATTTGACAATTCTATTTTTGCCTTGTCTATCTTAGTTGCTAATACATCAACCTCTATGCGCATCATTTCTATTTGAGACACCTTTTCCTCTTTAATCCTTAGATCATCTTGAGTGGGTATGTAGATAAAAAATACATACAAAATTACAATTAAAGCAACACCGGCACCTGCGCCCATAACTTTTGCATACGGATTTTTATCGCCTTTGGATTTACTGGATGAGCCCTTTTTAGAAAATAAATTCTTAAAAATCTCACCAAGGTCTGCGTTCATATCAATTGCCATTAGATTTCTCCTTACTTAATGCTTTTTCTTGTGGCGCTAAAACACAGCGTATTGAAAATGATTTGAAAGTACGCTTTTCTTTCTTAACAATCGACATTGTCAATAATGAGGCTTTGTCAATTACTTTGATATTTTGTAAATTAGCAATGAACTGCAAGATATTTTGGTCGCTTACCGATAAGCCTGACAAGGTAATGACATTACCGCCAGCGTAATCAATATTATTTAGCGACACCCCTTGAGGCACGGAAGTGTTAATACCCAGCAACACTGAATACATAAATCCTTGATTAGAGGTTAAATTCTTACTGGCTTCCAACTTACCTTTAAATGAATCCTGCTCTTCTCTTATACCGCCCAATATTATTTGCTTATCATTTTTCAATATTTCTAAATTGTTGTATTCAATCATTAAATTATCAATACGCTCCAGCTTAGAGCTGTTACTAAAGAAACTCCAACCAGCAAACAAAATAATCAATACTGTAAATATCACAATACCCCAACGAGACAAAAACTTCATTTTTTCTTGGTTTTTAACGCCATCCCTATTAGGCAATAAGTTAATGTTATTAGTGCCTGTAACGTATTCATAATAACCAAATACATCAAGCTTACGAGTTGCTAAACCTAACACCGAAGAAAACACCGAAGGATTGGGCTCTGCGGAAGCTTTCTCTTTGAGGTTCTCAGGTAGGGTAATTTTTTTCAGGGCATCAAATACCTCCACATTCACACCTGTCAATACCTCTTTGAAATACGCCAAAGTCTCATCAACCACTGAAAAAGTAGATGATAACAGCAAAGAATCAATCGGTTGTATTTTGTATTTTGATTGATAAGAAGACAACATCTGACCAACTTGCATGGCAAAGCGATCAACAATCTTTTTATGTAGAACAGGGTCAATATTAGAATCAGACAACAATCTTCTGTCTTTATCAGAAAGATAGATGTCTGAAATAAACGGAGAATCCTCATGCAAGATTAAAATATAATTCTCACTTACGCCAAACTCTACAATAGCAATAGGTGCATCACTTTTGGTTAAATCCTTGCGCAGTTCTAACGCATTGCGAATTGCAAAACAACGCACATCGACCACCACAGGGTTAAGTCCAGCTTGCCTTACAATATTTAGATAATGATCAATATCATCTAATTTAGAAGCCACAAACAACAGATCCATTTGATTTTCAGCAGTGTTACGCTTAAGCACTTGCCAAAATATTGAATACTCATCCAAATTATCCGTAAGTTGCACAACATTTTCCCAGAGTGAATCAGTATCAACTGCTTCTTGCAACTCTTCATCTGTCATCAACGGCAAATTAACCACTTTAATAATCGCACTACTAACAGGAATTGACACCGCTGCATTAGTAGTGGTAATTTTCCCTTGTGAAATAATTTGCGAAAGTTTGTTTACATACTGATCAGACTCATTTTTAATAGATGTAATATCTGACGCATCTTCAATGTATTTATAAGCTAACTTTGATAATGTCCATTTGTCGTCATCACCACTTAACTGTGCAAGGCGAATACATCCTGGCGTAATATCCACACCCACAACATCCTCTTGCTCAACACTGAGCTTACTCAAGTAGTCCATTAATTTTTTAATCAACTTTTTAAACATATTATTTCATTTTTTAAAATTAAATAAGTTCACCACAAACGCTGTATTCGAGCCATTGTATAACATTAACATTCATGTGTGAATTGTATTAAGGTTCCATAATAACCTTATATTAAAACACTTCACGCCAAGATTCATAACTAACATTGCCTTTACCTTTAGAATCCTTTTGAGGGCTAAACACAATCAAATTGTCTTTTCTTTGGCCAATTACATTGCCTTTTTCATCTTTAATATCTTCTGTGCCACTGCCACTAATACCTACATACACCTTACCTTTGTAAATCACTGCACCCGTTGCAATGCCTTGTCCAAGTTTGGTTCCGCGCAAAGTATTACCACAAGCAAAATTATGCTCAGTAAGTTTCGAGTCTCCAGGATTACAAATATTCTTGTTGTTAGGTATGTACCTCGATGCAAATACAGTCTCATTGCTTAATGCTAACTTGCCCGTTATTTTTTCATGCGCATCAAGATCTACATACCAACCCAAATCAGCACTGGTTGGGCAAACTCCACCCGTAGAGGTGTTATTTTTAAGCTTAGCGACAGTTGACGACGATACCGCCTTAAATTTCGGAAAATCAGCATCCTTAAAACCAAAAATTCTATTTTTAATATCAGCCGACATTCTTTGTAGTTTTTGCTGATTACCGGTACCATAATACATCCACAAGTTACCATCATTGCCAATCGACGGAGTTACTTGGAAAAATGCCATGCGGTCATTTTCTTGTGTAGCTTCAGCATTAAAAAACTGTGTTATCTCATATAAAGACCCAGTATTGGTTAAATTCAACTTCCAGAATTTACCCTCCAGATCTGCAAAATAAAACATCGCACCTTTATATTTTGCCTTACTGGTTGTATCAGGGGTAATGGCTGTGAGTGTTGCTGGCACTGCATTAGCAATATTATTGCTCACATCAGTTAGGTCGATTTTCTTTAAGACTTTGCCTTTGTCTTCTAAATCAATCACATATACAGCAGAGCCATAATCAGTATTGACGCCACCGTTATAACCCGCACCAAACACCGCCACCCATTTTCGAGTATTACCACTTGGTATTGCCATAATAACTGGGGTTGACCACGCTTCACCGAGTTTTGAATAATCATATTCAGCAACTATACCCACGGTGTAATTTAAATCTGATCGATTTCCAGACTCATCCCAATGGTAAACGTTTTTGTTAGTAGGATCGTTTTGAAAAGCGAATAAGAACGATGGGCTGTTCGGATTAGTAACATCCAGCGCAAAATAACCATTTCCACCTCTGCCCATGCCAGCAAGCAACACTGTGCGCCATCTATTGCCATAATAAATATCTTTCACTACAGGTGAGCCATCCACGCCATAAATACTATGGCTACTATTAGCTTTAGCTGAAACCATGCTCCTTAATGATTGCAACATCGTTGGCGGAATAAATGCCCAAAGCTCAGCACCGGTTTTAGAATCAAAGGCATGGAGCATGCCATCATTAGCACCGACATACACCACCTCTTTACGACTTGGACAGCCAATACCACAGCGGTTTCCGCCCTTGAAGTTGGCGTAGTTTTTTTGATAACGATAATAAGCTTCCGTATCTGCCTTATTAGCATCGTTAGTTGTTAGTGCATTTGGTGCACCAACCACCGCCAATCTTGAATGATAAATATCGCCTAGTTTCCATCTTTTATCGGTACTACTGCCATCAGCATCTTCATCATAGGCATCTACCCCACGTACAAAATTAATCAGATCTGTGGCCTCTGCATCGGTAGGTGATTTTCCAGAGTTTTCCCAAATAATATTTTTAAGCCCAGCAAGGTTTGCAACGGTAAAATTATTAATCGATGTAGCAATACCTACATTATTAGCAATCGTCCAAATTTGCCTACTTGATTCACTCTTGTTGTCTAATAACTTGCCAGCCTCCCACACAGAATTACCCAACGAGCCATCTGCTTTTAACTGATACTTAGTTAACTTGCCTTTCCACTGATGATTTTTGTCGTAAGTAAAAGTCGATTGAAATAAATGATCACTACTGCTAATACCAGGCATGATCACTGGTGCAGTAAAAGTTAAACTCGAAGAAATTGCTTGACGAATATAGCTCGATAAAGTCTCGTACAAATGTTGCCAGTTACTAGAATATAACGGCGAATCTGGGTAAGTACCGCCAGCCTTAGCCAACTTAGTATAGTTGCTATTGCCCCCCGTATGAAAACCAATCACAAAGGTCTGTATGCCTTTGGTTTTATACAGATTTTCTGCAATTTTACTAGCGACACTATCGTACCAATAACCATCACTAATCACAATCAAAAAGTTCTTCTGACAACTGGCATTCGCATTAATCGGCGAACTACTACCAGAAAAATAACTCTGCGCCGTGCGCATGGCATTGTCCAAATTAGTACCGCCCGATGCATACAGAGAATCAACCGTGTTATAAATTTTACTTGCCCCTGCCGAATCAACATTCACCAACATTTGTGCCCTACTATGCCACTTCATCAAACCAAAATTAGCACCTTTGGTGAGGTCTGAGCTAGAGACTAATTTTTTAATGACTTTTTTAGCATCAGCAATCCGCGTACCGCTATCACCACCAATTGAGCTTACATAAGTACCACTTGAATCAAACTTTTTAATCGCATGGTTGTAATAATCAGCCGCGTAAATATTACCAGAGCTATCAGAGCCTATACCATGTAAGTATCTAAAATTACTATTACCAGTGCCATAACTACCCCATTCTGTTAAATAAGTACCACTACTAGAGTATTTTGCTACTCTGTGATAAATATCAGCTATATACACACCATTGCTATTTGCTTCAACATCAAATGGGTATTTATTACCACCAAGATTTGTATTCCAAGAAGTTTGCAAACTACCCGTATCAGAATATTTATAAATTATTCTCTGTTGATAATTACTTGCATACACAAATCCATCATAAGTAGATAAACCATATGCATTTAATGATGCCCAATGGGATAAATAGGAGCCACTGCTATTCCATTTTGTTACAGCATGTGTACTACCAGCATATACATTGCCACTAGAATCAACAGTAACAGATACTGGTTTTTTTTGACCTCTATAATCCGATTGGTATTGTTGCATTATAAAATTCTTTAGCCATCTGCCGTTGTTATCAAGCTTTTGCACTCTAAGATTGTATCGATCTGCTACATAAATATTATCGCTAGAATCGATATCAATTTTTAATGGATAGCGAAAGCGTCCATTCGATGTTCCATAACCACCAATAGTTTTAAGTAAATTACCCGCAGAGTCGTATTTTTTTATTCTATGGTAATGGTACTCCACCACAAACATATTACCTTGAGAATCAACTGCCACATCCACTGGATAATACATGCGTGTAGATGAGTTGGTGGATGCGCCCATAGAGCCAGAAGTATCCAGCATAATCAAAATATTCGCTGGCACATCAGCCTTGCCTGTTCCAGGAGGTGGGGATTTTGCCTCAGCAGCGAATGCGAGAATTAATAATAAAGAGCTAAGTAATAAATTCAGTTTTTTCATTGCGCACCGCCTTGCAATAACTCTTCTTCTTTAGCAAATTTTTCAAATACCAGTTGATGACGGCGTGATTGAATAATGATTGATTCCACTACATCATTCACATCAGGCGCAATTGAATAAGCAATGGTGGCATTAAAGTTATCCCAAAGCCATTGTGCATTAGGCTTCTCTTGATAATAGCTTTTTGGTTTTTTCTCTTTTTCTCCATAGATTGATTCTGCCCAATGAATAAGCGTTGGTTTTTCTGATAAACGGGTAGTTTGTATTTCTACCAATTTATCGTATAAAAATACGAAAATAATTGGCGCACCTTCAAAATATTTCTCGTCCTTGCACACTTCCTCACCAGGCACAAATACTACATTTTTTGACTCTCCACCCATAATTGGCAACATGCCACCTTCAGCTAGGTTTAACTGAGTCTTAATTTCTTCAGCAGAAGATCCAAATCGAAACAACTCAAGATTACAGCGTGCTTGCACACTGCCTGCAAACACCAATTGCACTAATAAAACCAAAATCATTAAGTTAATTTTTTTCATCATTCCACCTTAGAATATGGTTGAAGCAATCACTTCAACTTCACTCACTACATTATTGCTACCATCGGCTCTTACTTTAATTTTATAAAGATATTTAGTTCTTGTAGCGCCACCACCATACGAGCTAGATGATCCTACATCAAACCCTGTACCTGTACCACTCGCTGAAACTGTACCTAATAGTGATACATCACAGCGATAGCGATGTGCATTCATGCGCTTGCGTTGAGTAGTGGTCTCACCGCTCAAACCCCACTGATCCATACGTTTTGAGCTGATTGATTTACAAAGATTACCAGTACCAGAGCTTTTACACGGTGGGCCTTTGGCACTTTCTATTTCTATCCAATGCACCGCTTCGGTAATGCAACTCTCCGCCGTGTAAAGTGCCTCTGTTCTGCTACCACTAATACTCACCTGCTTGGCGGTTTGCTTGGTGGCATAAAACAACCCCACGCCCATTGAAGTCATCACCAACAGCAAAATTAAAGTAATAACAATGATTGAGCCTTTTTGATAATTATTTGGAATTAATATATTCATAACGCCAAATTCCTTACTAGCACCGTTGTTGAAAAAGTATCGCGCTTGTATTTGTCAGTTTTGTCTATTTTAAAATTACCGTCGTGATAATCTTTCTTTTTAAACTGCCTGTCTTTGCCGTATTGGTTTTTGGTTCTAAGTATTAAATTAATATTTACCAGGGCACTTGTCTTTGTATTATCAACCTGTACAAGGCTGTACGTTTTTGCTTTATAGTGTTGTCCATTATTAGGAATTTTGATTGTTCCAACCAAGGATCTTGTTTTCATACTAACAATATGAATGTCTGCCCCTCTTGAGTCATTCCATGCATACAGTAAGTCTCCAGTACCAAACTTAATCGCATAAAATGGTCTGCCATACAAGCTCACTGAAAAATATTTTCCATTGTTTGCTTTGCAACCTGCTATTTTCCAATTTCCCTGTAAATTACACCTAAAACTTTCTTTATTAATATCAGTTTGATGGGAAAACATATCTACTAACTTTGGATTATCAGATTCGATCACTTTTATTTGCTGCTTAGTATTAATATCGTAGGCATAAGCATAAGGACGAGATTTTACACTCTTAATATATAGCACTCCTTTCTCATCAAAACCAAACCAAGGACTGAAATAACCAACTCTTTTAACCGGGGCTTTTATCCTACCAATAATCTGTTTTTTTACTGGATCTAAAACTCCAATGTCCCATTGGTAGTTACCAAATATAGCTAAATAAATCATACCATCAGGGCCTGAAACCATACTTCCATATTGAAATGTTTGATTATGTAAAGGAAAAGTCTCTATAAATTTTCCTGTTAAATCATAAATATGAATCTTATCGTAATCAGATGTATATATGTTATTTGCACCCGAGGTATTCGTTAATTGCAAATCCTCAATGTAATCTGCCATCACTTCTTTTCTGCCTAAAGCTGGATTGGCCAATACGCTTCCGTTTCTGCCTAAAATATCTTTTTGTTTGTACAGACGATGGCGAGAACCTTTATTGCTTGTGTGAGGCTCTGTCCAGTATCTAATTCGAATGCGTTCTGCTTTCT
>Ga0257121_1001889_pt1 | contig 15359 bp, 8 predicted proteins | sample SI106_100metaG_FD_190180 | JGI IMG/M metagenome (GOLD analysis project Ga0257121, IMG submission 190180) | Marine microbial communities from Saanich Inlet, British Columbia, Canada - SI106_100 | ecosystem: Environmental > Aquatic > Marine > Inlet | place: Canada: British Columbia | collected... | reverse complement strand
CAGCCGCATTTATCATCATCGCAATCGCTCCACGTGATATAGCTCTGGATGGCCGCTTAGGCCTTACTATTGGCTCTTTTGCTGCAGCTTTACTTCTTAGCTTTAACAAGATTAACCGCAGTAAAAAAATGGCCGCCACCGCCGTTGCGATCTCTATTTTTGGTGGACTTAACCTTGCCGAACAATGCGCCCAACCGACAATCCAATTGTTGGCCAAAGGGAATTACGATTGGTACGCCGAAGAAGGTAGCTCAACAGCCCAACTAACCCACATTGATCGGTTGCTATCAAACAGTGGTAAGCAGTACTACTTCGACGGACGCTCGCCTATCACCCCTCTAGAAGACAATCACCGCTCCTTTGCTGAGAGTGATTTATTTATCGAATCTTTTGTTGCCGACAATCACAATCCGATCAGTGTCGAACGCCCTGAAGAACTGATTAATTCTTCTGGCGACCATTCGTTGATTAAACTCTATGCCACTGCGCAATACAACTCGCGGCGTTCTCTACTGCGCCACGAATTATTCCGCCAAGCTTCGGTGCGGCTATCCAAAGACGGTATTTGCGTATTACGCATTGCTAGCGATGACCTGTCGACCGGAGTTGCCCCACAAATCGCACAGTCATTCCGCGACATCTATGCCGACACTAAATTTTTCGTTTTTTCAGAATCGCTCACCGTCCCTTACTTAATTTTTGTTGGTTCAAATAGCGCCATGGGTGATCTGCAGTACGCCGCAGCCAGCGAATTCATATTAAAAGAAAACACCAATATTGATTCATGGCTTCTTCATGGGCCATGGCGACCCGTTAATTATTTATTGGGCGACCGCACTAAGCCTGTATTAAATCCGAAAGTAAGTCGGCAACACCGTGCGGCACGAGTGCTAAATGAGCTGCAACAATTTCAGCAAACTGACGCCGAATCGCTTCTTGAATTTTTCGCGCAGCACTTGCAGGCGCAGAGTTACTCGGTTCACGACACCTACCTCGATGACAACCCTCTAGCCACCGAAACCACCGACTCCGCGCTAGCCAGCCTTTTAGCCATTACTGCGCGCCATCCAAATTCTCTGCATTTGAAGGCGCTCTGGACGGCGGTCAGCGTCTCGTTAATCGAATTGCGTGAAGTTTCATGGCTCGAAACCTACTTCAACCAACTTCAGCAATTAGGGTGGAATGACGACTTTGTGTTAATTTCACTCACTCACGCAGCGCTCGAAACATTAGATTTCGAACTCGCTACCACGTTATGCTTAAGCATCTTAGAGAGATCTCCACAGCATTCTGCGGCGCTTGCTCTACTCGAATTGGCGCGCAGTGAAAGGCAGGTTCCACGCGACGGTCACGTCGGCCATAACCACTAATATCAAGCTAATTTAGCGCTGAATACGCGTTAATAGTGTATACTTATTGGCATTCTGGCAGCGTATTTCGCGCTCCCAACCCCTCTTTTTAGAAAAATGCGAACATCCCTAGCAATTCTTGCTTCTTTTTCTCTTGGCAGCCTAGCAATGGCCCAAGGACCCGACCAATACGCTATGTATCAAGGTGACTCTACCCTAAACGATTGGGGGATTTGGCGTACTGCCGACTTTGACAGCGACGGCACTTTCACGGCCGCTGACGAGCTAATTGAATTAGGCGTCGAGGGCAACATGATTAATTACGTCCAAGATGTAAAGTATCGGCAAGAAGGTGGTCAACACTTTTTATATATTATTTCTACCAACGACCTAGTTCTTCGCCTTGAAGATATCAACGGTGACGGCGATGTTGTTGATGCAGGTGAAATTGTTGAGTGGGCTGACACTCGTGCAGGTGGTGGCTACGGCAACACTTCACCCGATGCTCTTGACTACGATCCAATCACTGGTGGCTTCTTCGTCACTGACGACAATTGGTCAAACGGCGCACAGCCTGGTGCTGGCATTCATTACTACTCTGATGTAAATGCCGACGGCGATGCAAATGATGCCGGTGAATTCACGCAATTCGTTGATGCGCTAACCGCAATAACCATCACTGGCACTACTGGCCAAGTTGGTATTGACCTCGGCGACTTCGAAGCGATCATGTATGACACGACTAATGGCTTTGTTGTTTCTTTCGCCCAGCAAGACTGCATGCTTTACGCATTCCAAGACCTTAATGGCGATGGCGACGCAATGGACGCCGGTGAAGCCTGGAACTTCTGTAACTTGGTTGACGATGTTCCTGGCCTAGAACTAAATGCCGATGTTGCTTCAGGCGCGCTGCCGAATGCCGGTTGCCCTTCATCAAGCGGTGTCGGAATGTACAGCACTCTAGAAGTTCTAGAGTTTGCTTCAGGCGCAGGCCCTAACGGCGAAGACGTTTACTGGATTATGTCCACAGCTTCTTCTGCAAGTTGCAACAACGCTGGCGGGCGCTTGTTCCGCGGCATCGACTACAACGGCGACCTCGACCTCAACGATGCTGGCGAAGTTGTGCTGTTCTATGATGGTGCTGTTTCGGCTCAATCTGTTCCTGCATGCTACGCTGGTGCTGCCCACGACGGCGGTTTCTCGCTTCGCTCTGGCGGTGGTGATCTTTACTTCTTAAACGACATCACAAACAACAACGACGCGATGGATGCCGGCGACGTTACTTGGATGAGTACTGATGCTCTTGGCCACTTCGTAGGTGAAATGGACAACATGCCTGATGATGCTTTTGCTACTCCTGCCGTTATTAACCCTTACTGGACAATCTTCGGCTCGTCCGGAACGACATCTGCTGGCACCAACCCAACAATCAGCAGTAATGGTCATCCAGTTATCGGTCAGGTGTTAGAGATTTATCTGACAGATGGCATGCCAAATACTAATAATATTTTGTTCATGGGCTTCTCAGACACTGTCTGGAATCGTCCACCAACGTTCAACTTGCCTTACGACATGACTGGCGTTGGCGCTCCGGGCAACTTCTTGTTTGTCGCTGGCGACTACCAATTCCCATCTGGCTCTAACGCTTCTGGCAGCGCAATGATGATGTTGAACATTCCTAACAACCCAAACTTCATCGGTTGGGACTTGTACTTCCAGTGGTACTGCAAAGATCCAACAGCAAATGCGCGTGGCGCGACCATGTCAAATGCTGCACACGCTATCATTAACTAAGTTTAATTAATTTAATAATTAACTCGCAATGATAACCTTAGAGGGAGCCACAACGGCTCCCTCTTTTTTTACATGCTGACTGCCATCATTCTTACGGCCTGCGCTCAATCACTTGACGAAATTGAGTCTACGCTTAAATCGGCAACCAACAAAACCACATACGAAAATGGTGCGTACTCCGCTGCGCGGTCACTGTCGGAAATGCGCACAGCTGATGCTGCCGAACTACGCATTGAGTTATTCGACACCAAATACGATACCTACCGCGGTGTTTACTTGCGCGACTGGTTCTATAGTGGTTACCTGAATTCAACTTCACGCGAAGAAGGAGATTTAATGTTGGCTGCTGCTGCTAATAAAAAAATTAGCACTTGGCACCGCGTCATCCTGCTGCGAGGTATTGAGCGAAGCAAGGTCACTGTTTCAGGGAAGCTCTTACTTGACAAGAATTTCCTTAAAGACCCAGACGTGTGCCGCGCTTGGCAGAATTGCGCTGGTGTCTTGCACAGCGAATCACGCATCGACTTTTCTGACGTCAAAACAGGGAGCGAAAAGTTGATTGAATTATTCGATAAAGCTGACGCGCCATATCATGGCTATGCTTATTTAGATGAATTAAGTAATGCTCAGCAGCAGAATCTTATTGATGCCGCCCTCAAGGCTAAAGATAGTGGCGATCGCGCAATAGCCATTAGGGTTCTTGGGCAAAAGTCTCCGTTAAATGCAAACTTGATTCCTATAGCGACAAAAGCCTTCGACGAAAACTACGCAGGGCCGCGAACGGCCGTCCTAGAAGCTATCGTTAACAATGAAATATTCTCTGCTGCGCCATTATTAATCAAGTTTCTAGAAGCTGAGGTGGCTGCATTTCCTGACCTACCTAGCCGCTATGTTTCTGATATTGGCGCAAGCTTGCGCAAACTTACTGGCGTTCCATTTGGAAACAGCCCCGACATGTGGCAAAAATGGTGGCGCGAGTCTGGCTTAGCATGGTTAGCTGAAGCTGAAAAAGGTAGCTCTAAAGATAACCAAGATAACCACCAGCAAGAAGACACTGTCGCACAGTTTTTCGGCATCCCCGTTGACAGTAGTAATGTTGCAATACTTGTAGATGGTTCAGGGTCCATGTCAACTAGCCAGCTTAACGGAGAAAGTTGTGCCGCTGCTGCAGCGACTGAAGTTAATAAGTTTTTAGAACAGTTGCCGTCCAAGGCAATGTTCACCGTGGCTACCATTGAGCAAAAACCTGAATTCGGCTTCAAGAAAATGGTGCCCAATTCAAAGAAAAACCGCAAGAAGGCATTAGTTTTTTTAGCCAAACGCCCATATCGCTATGCTTCAGCGTTATATGACGCCTTAGAGCAAGCTGCTGCCGACCCTAGCATCGACACCGTATTACTCGTTTCCGATGGCGGCTCTTCCGCCGGAAAACATCAATACCCTGGTCACATTCTTGATGCCTTTGAGCGCATGCATTTGCGTACTGGCTTGAGAATTCACTGTGTGTTGGTGACAGATAGCAATAAACATCAAAGCTTTTTGACCGACCTAGCAGCCGCTTCGGGTGGTAGAATGGTTAAACCCTGAGTAAAACTCAAAGCATCCTCTCTACATGCGATTAATTCTTTGCCTTTCTTTGTTAGCAGGTTGGTTTTCTGTACCGACTGCCTCAGAGCTTGAAATCTACTTCATCGACACTGGTCAATCTGATGCGACCTTGTTGATTTCTCCTAGTGGTCAAACTTTTTTGTTTGACGCTGGTGATAATGGCGACGGCAATGGCGATGTTGTGCCTCTATTGAATTCGCTTGGCATTTCGCACCTCGACTATGTCGGAGCTAGCCACTACCACTCCGATCACGTTGGTGGCTTAGACGAAGTCTGGAACGCAGGAATAACCGCAACTGTGTGTTACGATCGCGGCAACAACAATCAACCAACAACGCAGTCTTACAACGATTACAAAAATCGATACAGCTCGGTTCGCCAAACGATTTCGCCGGGGCAGGTCATCAGCCTTGGTGGCGGCGTAACTCTCACTTGTATAGTGGTAGACGGCAAGCTTAGCAACGGCAACACCGTAAACACTTCAAGCTCTTCGCAACTCGAAAACTCTTCCAGTGTCGGCTATCGCGTTGATTTCGGTGATTTCCAAATGTGGATGGGCGGAGACTTAACTGGTGGTGGCAACGGCACTACAAATGTCGAGTCTAGCGCGGCACCTTTGGTTGGCGATGTCGATGTTTACCAAGCCAACCACCACGGTTCTCGCACTTCTTCAAACTCGACATGGATCAGCTATTTAAAGCCTGAGTTTACAGTTATCCCTTGCGGATCATCAAACCCTTATGGTTATCCAAAGCAAGAGGTTATCGACCGAATTAATACTGCCGCCAGCATGACTCCCGTTTGGTGCCCAACAGATGGCACAGGCGGCGATGGCTTTGTTGATGCCGAAGGTACCATTAATTTGACCACTGACGGCAACACTTACACAGTTCGAGCTGAAGACGGCACTAGCTTCACTGCTTACGTTGACGAGTATTCATCGTCAGCGCCTAGTGCCGGTGATGTGGTTGTTTCTGAATTTTTAAGCAACCCAGCGCAAGTGTCTGACACACTAGGCGAATGGGTTGAAGTCTGTGGCATAGCAAATAACGTCAACATCAACAATTTAGAACTGCGCGACGTTTCTACCGACAACGTCAAGTTTGGCATTCCGGTTCAATTACAACCTGGCACTGAGCTTGTTATTGCGGCCGACGGTTTGCCTTCGCGCAATGGCGGATTACGTCCGCAACTAGTTTGGCCTGCTACAGAATTTTCTTTAGCGAGCTCCGACACTATTTGGCTCGAATATGGTTCAACCGAGATTGATCGCGTTGACTACACATCTTCGTGGGGTGGCAATGGCGTTTCCAGCGAACGCAAAGACTGCATGGCTGCTGCTTCGTCGGCCAACTTTGCAAATGCGACTACATCGTTTGGTAACGGCGACAAGGGCACTCCTGGTGCAAACAACGCTGCAGACACCACTAATTGGGGTGGTGGCGGTAGCGGCTTATCGATTCAACTAATAACCCCACCGGCTCGTGGCCAACTTTTCGACATGAATTGGTTAATGCCCGGCGAATCTGGCGCGCGCTATCAGGGGTTTATCACCCTCGGCACTAGCCCCGGCCATTACATTAACGGTGTACACATACCGGCAAATCAAGATCGGGCTTACAGCGCCACTTTCCTGTCACCAGGGTTTTTCGGATCTGTGCCAAGTAGTGAAGTTCAGAACGTAAACATATTCGTTCCTAATAGAAACGCGTTACGTAACCGAGTAATCTACGTCACCTTTTACACTTTCGACGTGATTGGCTCGGTGCAGGTCCGCCAGGTGAGTGCACCTTTACCGCTGATTATCAGTTAGCACTTGCTGCAAGTGACAAACCACTGAGTTTTTAACTTGCTCTAAATCTACTTCGCGGCCTAGCTGCTGCTGCATGCTAGTCATGACATCTGGTTCAAGGCCACATGGGTCAAAACGCTTAAACCAACTTAAGTCGGTGTTTACATTTAGCGCCACCCCATGGTAAGTCACCCACTTACGCACCGCGACTCCAACACTTGCAATTTTATGATCGTTTACCCAGCAGCCTGTGTTACGCGCATCGCGGACGCCATCCAAATTAAAATCTTTGACTGCCGCTATCATTGCTTCTTCGAGGGCATGCAAAAATGCGTGAAGGTCGCGCGCTTTGTCATGCAGAGCAATCAATGGATAAATGACAAGCTGGCCTGGCCCGTGATAGGTGACTTTGCCGCCGCGCGAGATTTCGTGAACAGCCATGCCTAGTTGTTTGTATGCATCAGCTGATGCACCGCGACCTACGGTTAGAACTGAATCGAACTCAGCTAGCAAAACCGTGTCGGCCTGTTCGCCAGCAACAATCTTGTCTACCAACTCAAGCATTAGCGTGGTTGTTTCGCCGTAATCAGCACGCCCCAAGTCTATGACTTCGAGGTGCTTGCTATGGCTAAACTTCATGAACTGACTTTAGCTCTTTTTGGCCATCGCATGCGGCGACAAACTATGAACGTCTTCACATGCTTCCATGAACACTTCCGAAAGAGTCGGATGCGGGTGAATCGTCAAAGTGATGTCTTCGGCAGTGAGGCCGGTTTCTATAGCGAGTGAGCCTTCACTAATCATGTCGGTCACATTTGGTCCGACCATGTGTACACCCAAGATAGTGTCGTCTTTTGCGTCGGTGAGAACTTTCACCAGTCCGTCTGTCGCGTGCATTGACATCGCGCGTCCGTTGGCACCGAAATTAAAGCGCCCAACTTTGTAGTCAAGGCCTTGCTCTTTACATTCGGCCTCGGTCATGCCACACCAAGCTATTTCAGGGTCGGTGAAAATAACGGCCGGCACGACTTTATAATCGTATGCTGCACCTGGTTGACGGCAAATAGCACCTGCAGCGACTAAGCCTTGCGCTGAACCTTTATGTGCAAGCATTGGCCCGTCCGTAATATCGCCAACTGCGTAAATATGAGGTGTTTTAGTTTGGCATTGTGCATCAACTTTGATGAAGCCGCGCTTGTCGGTTTTAACACCAACGTTTTCAAGGCCAATATTCGCAGTGACAGGACGGCGCCCTACTGTAAGTAAAATCACATCGGCATCAAATGTTTGCTCTTTACCGTTAACGTCAACTAGCACTTCTACGCCATTGCCCTTTTCTTTGTATGATTTGGCGGCTGACTTCAGGTGTATTTTAATACCTGCTTTTTTTGCCTTGCGTTGCACGACCTTAACTAATTCTGGATCAGTACCTGGAAGAAGTTGGTCCATGAACTCTACTACGGTGACTTCCGTACCAACTTGTGCGTAGAACATTCCGAGTTCCATGCCAATCACTCCGCCGCCAATTACTAAAATTTTCTTTGGCAATGTTTTTGGAGCGAGTCCTTCGGTGCTAGACCAAACCTTATTCGAGAAATCAAAGCCTGGAATCGGTGCAGGTTCGGAACCACTTGCAATAATAATATCGGTGCAAGAAATCTCTACTGTGCCATCTGCTGTCTCTACGGTAACTTTGTTGGCTGACGAAATCGTACCCTTGCCCTTTACCCACTCGATGTTGCGGTTTTTAAATAATCCGCCAATGCCGCCGGTTAGGCGCTTAACAATCGTGTCTTTCCAAGCAATCAACTTTGTGATGTCGAGCTTCGGGGTTTCAACGGTAAACCCCATATCGGCAGCATGTTTGGTTGACTCCATAAAATGCCCAGCCGATATCAAAGCTTTGGATGGGATGCATCCGACATTAAGGCAGGTGCCGCCAAGGTTGTCTTGTTCGACGCAAACAACTTTTTTTCCGAGGTCTGCTGAACGGATAGCAGCGACGTAACCCGCTGGCCCGGCGCCTAGAACTACTACATCTGTTTTGATTTGTGACATGTCTATTCGTGAATGAATGGTCACAAATTATAACGTGTCGCTTGAGTTTTAAGTCGTCTACCTTACGTATGAAAAAATCCACACAACTAATACCTTTACTAATAGCCGCGTTTTGTGCGCCATTAGCTGCTTCTGCTCTTTTGCAATCTCCCAATTCTGCTGGTAGTGGCGCCTACTGTCCAGACCTCGGTGTTAAAACCATCGATGCCACTTTTACTCCAACCTTAATGGCGTCATGTGAATATGGCTTCGTTAAATACGAAGGCTTCGGGCTCAATCTGTCCTGGGAAGAACCAATTTGTCCTGCCATGGTGGTGTTCGAGCCAGTCTATTCAGCAACAGTATCAAAGCCTAACATGCGATTTGAGTATGTCGACAGCTCTACAGCAGTTGCGATTGAGTTTAGCTGTAATGAAAAAACAGAGGCTTGCATTCACTCAGGCACTCATGACCTTCCCGGCTTTTATCCTTTCTACATCGAGATACCATGCGAATATTAATTGTCAGTTTGTGTTGTGTGGCTAGCACATTACTCCTAAGCGTTTTCATGCCACGACCCGACATTAAGCGCAATAACGATAATTTTAACCAAAAGCAATTCGTCAAAGAAAAAGTGGCTGTCACAGATGTTGCAATCAAAAGGTCATTGCAAGATGACGCCTTACTGTTGTTTCTACAACGATTGGGTTCCACAAAAGGCAAACACGGTATTGATCTATTAAAATCACAGTGTCGAGCTTATCTTGTTGGCTTTGATCAATTGCCTCATCCTTCTCATACCTGGGGTGGTTTTTTACACGATTTATTCAATACCTGCTCTGGCAATGAACTAGCTTCTGAAGTTGTTGCCAAGGCTTTATCAAACCAGCGTGTAATGAAAAGTAACGACCTCTCTTTGGTAGTAGATTTTCGACCAAGCAAAATAGATGAAGCTAGTAAGTTTAATTGTCACTGGCAGGCTGAACTTTTTATTAGCGCTATCAATATTATTTTTTCCGACGCCGTGGCCAGCGGTAATGGCGACATGGTTCGTCCCTTTCTAGGCGATGAATCTTCGCGAGTAAGGTTAATAGCGTTCACGGCTCTGCACTCTGAGCTATCATCAGGTGATTTTACGCAATTCTTAGGCTTTTTTAGCGGCTTAGAGCAAAGCGAGAGGCAGCTCTTTGCCAACCATATCGCCGACAATTCTCTGCCTTTAGAGGCCGCGGCTATCTTAAGAACACTTGTTAACACGCAAAAAATGCAGGTTTTAGGCGCTTTTTGTAAACTTGCCTCAAGAGATGCGAATGTAATTCAGCTGCTGCTAAACGACGAGTTTGATAACTATACAAGCGTTCAGGCTAGTATTATAGACGAGGCCTTGGCCAACAAATCCAAAGGAAACGCCATTGACTTACTATACAAAGAGGGTTTATTGCGCCACCAGTTGCTCAATTCATACTTTGTCGCTGGGGTTGGCAAAAATGCGCAAGTTCTTAATCTAGCGACAGTTGAGTGGATAGCACGGCTCGACAACAACCCACTTATTAAACAGCAAGCAATTGATTTCCTACTTACTATCAACCAAGGAAATAGCAAAGAAATAGCAAAAGAACTAATAAATGGCGGCAATCTAAAAATTCCTGACTTTTAACGGAAATTTGCCTATTCTTTAACTCCCTTATTGCAGAAATGCTGATATTATCTGATATAGAGTTAACTGAATTAGTCCCCATTCAGCATACGCATTTAATAAAGCTCCAATGATTCCCTCAGCTAAATTCCCCAAAATCATCCTCATTGCCGCGGCTCTTTGCCTTAGCGCGAGTAGTCTTTCAGCCCAACAGGTAGCTGAAGGCGGTGGTTGGTATGGCAAAATCCAACAAGACAACAGCCAGCGCATCGACATGCCTTCTGCCACTTTATCTGGCGGCAACGATGTGTTTATTTCATCAGACTTAGACAACGACGGCTCCGCTGATTACATCGCAGCCGGTGTCTACCAGAACATTACTACCGGCGTTACTTTGGCCCGTGTATATGTGTATTCTGGCTACACAAACGACATCATTTTCGTCTGGGAAAACTCCTCCCTCGACTTTGGCGATCGTCTAAAAGTTGCTATTGCTGGCGACATAAACTCTGATGGCTTCTCTGACATTTTGGTCGGCGCGCCTGCCGCGAGCGCAAATGGTCTGAATCATTGCGGTGCAGTTGCTCTTATTTCAGGCTTAACAGGTGATACTATTAAGCTTTGGCATGGTGACCGCGTTGGTGCATATTTTGGATCTTCTGTTGCTGGTGTCGATGATGTCGACCGCAACGGTTTTCGTGATGTTGCTATTGGTGCTCCCGGCACTTGGCACGGCAGCGCAAACGTGGGTGCTGCTCATGTATTTTCTGGTTCATGGAACGGTGACCCTAATTTTGGTCAAGAACTGTACCGATTCTACGGTGCCGATGGCGACGCTGGTTTTGGCACTCAAGTAGCTGCTGCTGACGACATTAACCGTGACGGCTACCCCGACATCGTTGTTAGCGCTCCTGGCTTTAACTCCACACGTGGTCATCTATATCCTGGCACTGTCGACGTATACTCTGGCCTCGACGGTTCTAGCCTTGCTCATTACCAAGGCCGCCACCGTGCACATCACTTCGGGTTTAGTATTGCTGGCGTTGGCGACATCAACCGCGATGGTTACCCTGATATTGCAGTTGGTATCCCTAATTTCAAAATCGACAGTGTCCCTGCCCGAGGCGCCGTTCTAATATTCTCTGGCCTGACATCACGAGTAATTCGTAAATATAAGAGCCACGAATTTAGCGATGGCTTCGGCGCGGCTATTGCGCCTGTCGGTGATACTAATGGCGATTTCTGGCCTGATATCTTTATTGGCGCTCCGTCTGCCGAAAACGGCAAAGGTTCTGCTACGTTGTACTCTGGCGAGAACAACGCGGTTTTATTCCGCACTGTTGGCGACGATACTTCATCTCGACTTGGTACATCTTTGGGCTCTTCAGGCAGCCTCAACCGATACGGCTTCGTTGACTTGCTTTCACTTTCCTCGTCTCAGGCTCTCGGTTCGATAATCACCCGCTACGCCTTTACTGAAGGCCTAGATTTACCGACCGGCAATAGCATCTCATCAAGCAGCCCGAGTCGTGTGCGCCTCAAGGTTAATATGCCACGCGAATTGGCTGGCAAAGGCTACCAAATCCTCGTTACGACTACCGGAACAGCCCTCTGGACTACCAACTATGGCATCCAAATACCGTTAGCTAATAGCGCCGTTCTGCAGCATTCGGCTAGCCACCACTTACCTTTCTTTTTCAAAAATGACCTTGGGTTCTTGAGTGATTACGGCAACGCCATTGCGACAGTTGACTTCCCTCCCAATTACCTCAACAATATTGTCGGTTCTAGCTTACATTTCTGTGCGGTCATTTACGACTCATCGGGCAATATCGTAGCTTCGACAGTAGCCAAAGAGTTAATGATTAATTTCTAAGCTAATTTAACACTTTCCTTAATAGCCATTTTCTGTGATTTTACTGCAGAAAATGGCTGTTCTGTTAGGTATCCTCATATGTAATGCATAGATACCTACCCATGGCCCTGCTTGCCTTTCCTGTCATTGCTGTGAGCAATGCTAGTTATGCGCAAGAAGAACAAAATGAAATTAACTCCGAAGAAGTGTTATTACGCAGCGCACGCAACGCGGTTGCCCTCGGAAACCTAGAAGATGCTGCCAAGCGTTATGAGGATTTGATACGTCAGTATCCACGATCCACCGCTGGCCTGAAGGAGTATGCTGGCATCCTCGTTCAGCAACGCCGTTTGCTTGAGGCCGTTGCGCAGTACGAAACACTAATTCGTGTTGATCCTAATAGTACCCAAGCTCGCATTTCGTTGGCGAATATTTATATGGGAATGAAAGAGCTTGGCTTCGCTGCCGAGCAACTCGAGAAAGCTTTAGCAATTGACCCTGAGTTAATGGAAGCCGGCATTATGCTTGCTCGCATCCACGCCTGGAATAACGAATTTGAAAAGGCTACCGAAGTATATCAAGAATACTTGCAAGGGTTAGATACTAGCGACCCAGCTGCTCGTCAATTAATGGTGGCATTGTTGCTTGACACGCGTCGTCCTGAAGAAGCATTGCCGGTATTGCAGAACCTCCTTGAAGAAGACCCAACAGATTCTGCAGTACTTGCTGATATGGCTCGCGCTTACACCATGCTTGGCAACCACGTTGAAGCAATTGGAATTGTGCGCGAGCTGTCCGATTTAGATTCAATTGATGCCTCTGAATTATTAGAGCTCTCGTACTTCATGCGCGACTCCGGAAACTTTCGCGCTGCAATCGAATTAAACGAACGTGTGCTTGGCGATGATGCCAACGACGCAGATGCCTTAATCGCAAATGCCAACCTACATCTAGCGGCTCATTTGCCAAACAAGGCTTTGCAAATTCTTGCGAGTTCTGAATTAGACCGCGAGTCACGTGGCTATCTTCAAAGCAAAGGCTTATATCACTCAATGACTGGTGAATATGCGCACGCTTTAGAAATTTACCGCCGCTTGCTTGGCGAAAATGCCACTGATTACGAAACACGTCTTGCTCTCGGAAAACTGTACTGTCAAAGTGGCGAATACCAAAAAGCTAAGGCTGAGCTCAAGAAGGTGCCAAACAATTCTTCCTTTGGCCAGACCGCTGAACTTGAATTAGCTCGTTGCTTATTTGTCGAGCGCCGATACCAAGAAGCCGCTGCACACTGCCGCAGCTTAATGAATCGCAATCCACGTGACTTCGAAGCAGTTGTGCTGCTGGCACGCTCTTATATAAAGCGAGACATGCCAACTGAAGCACGCCACATGTGCCTGCAATTCGTCGAGGACAATCCCATCGTTTCTTATGGCACGCTTGCAGTAAAAACTACGCTCGCCGAAGCATACCTCGCCGAAAATCAAGGTTTGCGCGCCAAGACATTGTTTGATGGCATTCTACGCGACCCATTCGGTGGTTTGATCCCAGAAGCGCGCTATGGCCTAGCAAAAGCTGATTCGCGCCTAACTGGTGCCGAAAGTGCTAACTCAAAATTACTAGAACAAGGCATGGCCGGCATGGGAGCCGACTTCCGCCTGCTAATGAACCTTGGACAACTTGCCGCAGCAGATGGCGACTACAAATTAGCTATTAGTCTGTTTAATCAAATCATGAGCTGGGATCCAGGAAACCAAGCCGCATTAGTAAGCCGTGGCGAAGCTAAAGCATCGCTACGCGATGATGGTATGACTCAATCGGCGCTGACCGATTTCGATCGCCTATTACGTCAATCGCCCTCTAACATACGTGCGCGTCTCGGCGTGGCTCGCATCCAAGCATCGATGAAGAAGTACGACGATGCCGTAAAGAGCTACAACCTTATTCTGCAACATGATCCTACTTACTCAGTTGCGATTCGCGAAAAAGCTCGCGCGCAGACATGGTCACAAAATCCCGATGCAGCTGCTACGACATACGAGCAGCTGTCTGAACTCGAAGCCTTCAATGTGACTGGCACCGGATTGCCAACTGCTGCAGACGTAGAGGGCATGCACTTGGCAGGCGCTGCCAACGCCGAAATTGAAGCAATTACTAGCCTCGAGCAACGCTCGAAGAGCATGCTACTCAACCGTCACTACTATACTGCAATCCCGCTTCTGAGTAGCCTAATCGAAACTGAGCCTTCAAACCAAGAAGCACGTTTTGATTTAGCTCAAGCGCTTAGTAACACCGGTCAAACATCTAAGGCCATCGAAGAATACAAAAAGCTTTTGCAAATTAATTCGAATCACCGCGAAGCGCGCATGGCTTTGTCTCGCCACAGCCATGACCTCTTGCCAAGCTTTAGCGCGTCATTCGAAAACATCGTTCAAGACTCCGAGGGGTTCGAGACAAACAATGCGCCTGACAGCGGCTCTAGCTTGCACTCGTCATTGTTCACCGTTGGCACATCGCTTCCCCTTGGCGATGCTGAAGAGAGACTTGACCTTGCCTACACTAAGCTTGACTTAACTCCTGGCTTTGGAGAGATTCCAGGGATCAATGAAGAAGGATACTCCGGAAACATCTTCTCGATTGGCTACCACACTATTCCTGAACGAGATTCCAATGGGCAAAATAGGTTTTTAGTCCACTCAATATTAAACCTAGAAGGCTACGTTCACGACTTAGACAAATCTGTAACGTACGATGTTGGTGTCGATGTCGTACTCGATGACCGACTCACTTTAATAGCGAACGTTTTCAGTGAAAACATCATTGAAAACCAAAACAGTTTGGTAACACAAGGTGAGCATAATATTCTTTGGGCGTACAACAACATTGACGATGCCGAGCCAGGTGATTTCAGTTCGCCGGGCGTACTTACGGATGCCTTCATCGATACCTTTGCCAATATGGCTTCTAGCCCTGTATCTCGAGCTGGGGTTAACGTCGGCCTGCGTTATTCAGCCACCCGCTTCTGGGAGACCAATGTGCGTCTTACAACTGCAAGTTACTCTGACAAAAATACTCTACTGCGCTTGCATTTAGCGAACATGTTAAATATTACGCTACCGCCAAAAGAGCTGAAAGTGTCATTAGTCTATGACCACCAAGATTTTGGCGACGAAACTCCAGACAATTATCACCGCGATGTTGGCGCTGCTCGTTACTTTGCCCCGAACAATTACGCCTCTTATTCTGCGTCTTTAGGCTGGCGCCAATGGATTGGCAAAGACTTCTTTAAGG
>Ga0257121_1001885_pt1 | contig 15369 bp, 17 predicted proteins | sample SI106_100metaG_FD_190180 | JGI IMG/M metagenome (GOLD analysis project Ga0257121, IMG submission 190180) | Marine microbial communities from Saanich Inlet, British Columbia, Canada - SI106_100 | ecosystem: Environmental > Aquatic > Marine > Inlet | place: Canada: British Columbia | collected... | reverse complement strand
GCGCTGACAATGGTACTCTAATCCCCGTTGGCTACAACGGAACCCTTAGCACGCCTCCAGTGCCAGAGCTGACCACGCGAGTGGCTCACCTGTTTAGCCTTATTCCTGACAACTTTACTGTCAAAAACCTACTTGCCCCATTTAGTAGTTGGCGAGGGTTTAGCGACACTAGTTTGAGCATAAGCGCAACGAGTAGCTATCAAAACATTGATTTAAGCGACATCGCTCCAGGTCATTTCGATTTTGAAAAACCCGAAAAGGCTACCGATTACAGCGAAGTTGTTGGGCCGCAGTTATCAATGCTAAGCCAGATGCTACAAACAGAACTCGGCATCTCCGGTAACGAAGATGCCAAGACAGGCGAAGTGTTTTAACTCGCTTAAAGCTTTAGTTGAAAACCGACAACACGCCGTTACTAAAAACAGTAGCCGTGCGGTCTAAAGCTTGAAACCAAACCGAGCGGCCTTGCAATGACGCTGGCACGGTAACTAACAAACTAGCATGACCCGTAGAGTCCGCGCTCATTGATGTGAGTATGGCTACCGGCGGCGTCAGCGATGCCACGCCAAAAACTGTATTCCATGGGCCGCCACCAGTCATTGAGTAGCCCAACATCACTGTAGAGTTTGGCGAAGCATCCCAAACGTGAAATGTTAATGGTGAACCAGCTGCAGGCAAATCAGGCGCCAGATCTAGAACAGGAACGCCTGGCGTCAGCACTCTGATGGAACCCGCCATCCCTACCGCGATGTGGAGATCGCACTGATACTTATAAAAGTTATTCGAGAAAGGGTTAGCGTTCAAGAACTGTTGATCGAACGTGACAGAAAAAGTAAATGGGCCGCTTACCGGCGAGCCAGAGTTAAATGCACCCGAGAGAGCGCGAACGTTATGCACACCACTGCCCCATACAAAATCAACGGTATCACCAACAGTTACGTCCAGATGAGCCGGAGAAAATGTGGTGGAGAGAACATCGACGGTGTGAGTCGTTTGCGCTTGCACAGTTACGCAAACGAAGAAAAGGGAGAGGAGTAAGGAGAGAGTTTTCATGCATCCAAGAATAACCTAAATAACCGACTAACGCAGTGAAATATCATTCCAAAATAGAAGAACGCCCCTTAGGCAGTGCCTAAGAAGCGTTCTAAGAATATCGCTAAACTCTAATTACAGAATAACAGCAACAGGCTCTATAAGCGTGCCAAACATTGTGGCGCTCAAAATTTCTAAGCCAGCAAATTGCAGTGTCGCACCATAGTACCCAGCAGGGATCGAAATCAATGCTGTTGAACCATTGCCCATCGCATCAATTGCGACTCTGAACGGAGCATATGAACGGGTTATCAAAAGAATTGGATCTACGTAAAGCAAAGCGTCGCGCCCATCTGGAACTATTGCGGAGCCAGTAGTCACAGAGCTTGAGGCAAATAGTTGCACTTGTGTCGCGCTAGCCTGGACGCCAACTCCTGAAATGTCAAACTGCACCGTGTGAGCCGTTGTATCAACTACAGCATTTAGAAGTGCTGTGCGTGAGCCGCCTACGTACATTTGGTTTGCACCTGTGCGGTTTTCAAGACTACCAACAATGAAGTTATCGTAAACAGTATCCAGCGCTATTTCTGTGTAGTCAGCATCTCCGGTTGAAGCGCCTTGTGACACGTCAGCTGAAGCACGGAAAGTAACTCCGCCATCGCGGCTAACAGCTAGCATTGAGCTCTCGTTGTAGCCCCCTGCTGAATCATAACCGTACGCAATACCGACATAGCTGCGCTTGCCAGCAACGCGTGGGTATGAGCCTGAACCAAAGTTTGTTGTGTAGAAGTTGACGCCGTAATCGTCAGTTGACATGCAGAGCACCTCATCTGAACCAGATGTGTTATTTTCAAATACAAAATTGGTCATGCCGCCAGTACCTGCGTTTAGCTGACTGTGGTAAACCTCTAGGTTGTCACAATCAAATGCACCGGCATTGTTAGTCAAGTTCATTGCTGGACCCCAAGTTGCACCGTGGTCTGTGCTATAAGAAGCCATAACATCTTCGTATGTGCCACTCAGGCTTGAGTCGTCTTCTATCCATGCAACAACCATGTCGCCATTTTCTGTGTAGCACACTGGGTATGCTGTTTTGCCATTGCCACCAGCTGACAGGGTCACAACTGGACCAAAAGTCATTCCGCCGTCGTTAGAAACAACCGCGTAAGTTTGGTTTAGACCTGTTGCATCATCGTTGAAGGTAACGAGTAAATCATTACCGCTCATTGAGGCATCAATGCCATCGACATCACCAAGAGCAGCATCAACACGAGTTTCAGTCCATGTAGCACCGTTGTTAGTGGATACATTTACAAAGCAACCATTTGGAAATGCTAGAGCAAGAGAAACCACTACTACAACTTGACCGTTGGCGTGAACATCAATATCAGTGATGTAGCCTGCGCCTGCTGAAGGAATAGTTGTTGGAACTGACCAAGTATCGCCACCGTCTGAAGACATTGAGAACATGTGCTCTTCTGAGCCAGATGCCTTATCTTCGTATGCCACGTAAACGTTGCCGTTAGCAAATGCTATCGCATCTTTGTAAGTGCGCTTTGCGCCCGAAGCTGTTGCTCCGCCGATAACGACTGGTGTAGCGATCCAGTTACGGCCGCCGTCTTTAGAGTTAGAGGCAAACACCGTGTCGTCTGAGTTCCAGACAGCAACAGCATTAAGATCGTGTGCACCGACAACTGTGCCGTATGCTTGAGTTACGCCAGAGTCGACCATTGTGTCGCCGCCGCGTGATTGAGCGCTAAGTGGTACCGCTAATGCAGCTACCGTAATGAGCAGGGGAGTGATTTTCATTCTATTAGTTAAACGAGAAAGGGATGGGATGAATTAGGTAATTGCAATGCAATCACAGTCTCATATTATGCCGTAGCTCCGCGATACATGAGTGGATAACTAGCCAATTTAGTATAATCTGCGCATGAACAAAACCACTGTCGGAGTAGGTGCCGTGTCAGCATTAGTAGCTGTGGCCCTTGGTGCATTTGGTGCGCATTACGTAAAAGACCTTGTAGGACAAGAACTTACAGTCGCCTGGGAAACTGCCACCCGCTACCATTTCTACCACGCCCTAGCCATACTCTTCTTAGGGATGGCTTCTGAGCAACTCGGAGCGGCTGCTACCCGACGCATCGTTTCTTGGTTCATCCTCGGAACAGTGCTGTTTTCTGGCTCTCTTTACGCTCTAACTTTGACTGGCGCCAAGTTTCTCGGACCAGTCACCCCAGTAGGCGGGCTCTGCTTCTTAATAGGATGGGCGCTGCTAGCCAAAAGCACTTTATCAAAATCTAAATAATGGGACTTTTCGGATCAATTTTCGGCGGCGCCGTTGGCTTCGCACTCGGCGGCCCTCTCGGCGCAATGATGGGTGCAATGATGGGTGGGCGCGTTAGCAGTGCGACATCTCAAACGCGGCACGCGGGCGGACATTCCGCACAAGAGATGCAAGCGGTTTTCACTGTTGCCCTAGTGAGCCTTGCGGCAAAAGTAGCAAAAGCCGACGGTCGGGTTTGTGAAGATGAAGTGCGTGCCTTCGACGATTTTTTGAAAAACAACATGCGTTTGTCAAAAGATGAGCGGGTCAATGCCGCGAGAGTTTTTAACCTGGCGCGCGACAACACCAATGAGGCAACCGAATTTGCCGCACAGCTTAAACAACTGTTCCGCGGCGATCGCAATCGACTGCGTGACATCATCACCCTACTGTTTATGATTGCACTAGCGGATGGCGAGCTGCATCCACAAGAAGAAGCGCTCATTAGCCAAATTGCGCAGGCTATGGGGCTAAACAAGCATGATGTAGAGAATTGCGAAGCGACGTATAATGCTACTCGAAGAGGCGGATCTTCTACATCTATAAGCGATGCTTATAAAGTATTAGGCGTAAAAGAAAACTCTAGCGACGCCGAAGTTAAAAGTTCGCACCGCAAATTAGTGCGTGAGTATCACCCAGACGTACTAGCATCTAAAGGATTGCCAGAAGATTTCCTAGAGTATGCGCAACAAAAAATGGTCGCCATCAATGACGCCTGGGACGTCATTAAAGAAAAGCGCGGTATGTGATTCGGTTTACAGAACCGTAAACGGCAAGCGATTCGTTTCGGGGCCCCACAAGAGGCCGTCTTTCATAAACACTTCGCTGCTCCCTGAACCAGTGATTAACGGCACCGCTGTGACTACAGCTGTAATTCTTCCGAGCAACGGGACCCTAATCGACCTACTCCATATAACCGGAGAAAAACCCAAACCAACAAAAACTAAATTATCGGGCTGGAGATCAACACCTATCAAAACAAATGGAGACAATGGTGCGCCTTCAGCTGGGAACGCGAGCCATAGCTCGCCAGGATTAGCCAAGGTCTGAGGGAAATCAGTAGAAACTGCCTCTGCTCCCATTGGAGCAAAAAGTAGTACTGCCGCGAGTGCGAAATTCTTCATGTCGAAACTATATCATATACAGCGCAATGCCCGCCTACGACTTAGTGTTTTTTGATTGTGACTCAACGTTGTCTTCCATCGAGGGCATCGATGAATTAGCTAGCCGCGCCGGTGTTGACGTCAGCGAACTAACCAACGCCGCTATGGACGGCTATCTGCCGATGGAAGACGTTTATCGCAAGCGTCTCGAAATGATTAACCCGGCACCTAAAGATTTTGAATGGCTGAGCGAACTGTATATCTTGACTGCTATCAAAGATGCAAAATCGGTTATTACAAAGCTGCATGCTTGTAAGGTTGATGTGCATATTATTTCCGGAGGCCTTCTGCCCAGTATTGTGGCCTTTGCGCACTACCTTGGGATTGCTCCAAATAGAGTGCATGCGGTCCCCTACGATTGCGACAATCCCGAACCAAGCTATGCTCACCCTCTAGCCAATAACGGTGGCAAGCCAGCAGTAGCAGAATCCGTAGGCGCAAAGTTGGGCGTACCACGTGAACGCCGTTTACTCATCGGCGATGGTGTTTCCGATCTTGAGGCTAGCAGCGTTGTTGGCCAGTTCGTCGGCTTCGGCGGAATCGTCGAGCGAGATGCCGTTAAATCTGCTGCAACACAATATATTGAGGGTCCACTACTAGAACCTCTACTAGATATCGTTTTACAATAACGACCAATGAAGCTGTTCATCCCAGGCCCCACCCAAGTCTCTCCTGAAATATTAGCTGAAATGGCCAAGCCCGCCATCGGCCACCGCACCACCGAATGTGCTCGCCTATGGAGAGAATCACGCGATGGTTTGCAAAAATTAATGCATACCAAAAACGAAGTGATGATTCTTACCGCCCCGGCTTCTGCGTTTATGGAAGCAGCAATTCGCAACACTGTTAAGACAAAGTCACTGCACTTAGTCTGTGGCGCTTTTTCCAAGAGATGGTTCGACATCGCCAAGTCAACTGGCGTTGACGCAATAGCCGTCGAGAAAAAAACAGGCCAAGGTTTTAGTGCTGATGATTTACGCAGCGCACTCAATGAATGCGGTACTGTTGATGCAGTAACTGTTGTGCATAACGAAACTTCGACGGGGGTTACCAACCCTGTTCAAGACTACGCCGAGGTGCTAAAAGATTTCCCTGATACTTTGCTGTTAGTTGATACGGTTTCATCGATGTCCGGCATGCCGGTTTATGTCGACAAATGGGGTATCGATGTTTGCTTGTTCGGAGTACAAAAATGCATGGCGCTGCCTGCTGGCATCGCGGTCGCGTCTGCCTCACCGCGCGCGCTTGAGCGCGCAGCAACTATTGAATACCGCGGTTGGTTCTTAGACTTTTTACGCTTAGCAAAGTCGAATGAAAAAGAGCAGTCGCCAACTACCCCGAGCACGGCGCACCTTTACGCATTAACCGCGCAACTTAAACGCATCTTCAGTGAAGGCGTTGAGGCGCGCTGGAAACGCCATTATGAGATGGCAGCCTATGTCCGTAACTGGGCGAAAAATCACGGGTACGAAATGTTTCCAGATGACGGCTACTGCTCTGACACAGTCTCTTGCATAGCCCGCGGCACTGGCCCTGATTTTGTGCCTGTGCTGAACGCGCTGAAAGAGGAAGGCATTCTCGTTTCAAATGGATACGGTGACTTGAAAGGAAAAACTTTCAGGATAGGTCACCTTGGTGAGCACAATCTAGACGACATCCGTCAGCTCACCGAACAATTTGACGCGATGCTCGAGCCAGCCTTTGCTTAGATGAAAACAGTCTTCATCGCAGACAAAGTCGCCGACGATTGCGTCACCATGCTTCAGCAGTCTGGCTTTAATGTAATCAACAAACCAGGACTCGAGATTCCTGAAAAGTTAGAGATTATCGCTAACGCCGACGCGCTCATTGTTCGTTCAGCGACGAAAGTAAACGCCGAGATGTTTGCTGCTGCGCCAAACTTAAAAGTTGTCGGACGTGCCGGGACTGGTGTCGACAACATTGATTTAGAAGCTGCCAACGCCAACGGTGTTTGGGTAATGAACGCGCCAGGCCAAAATACTTTGGCCGCTGCCGAACATGCCTTCGCTTTAATGATGACCATGTGTCGTAACATTCCAGCTGCTGACTCGCGCATGCGCACGGGCGATTGGAGTAAAGGCGGGTTGATGGGTACTGAACTTGACGGCAAGACATTAGGCTTAGTAGGCCTCGGGCGGATTGGCCGCGAAGTGGCTAAGCGTGCTACCGCATTCAATATGCGAGTCATCGGATTCGATCCATTTTTATCAGCACAGGATGCTGGCGCGTGGAATATTGAAAAATGCGAACTAAGCGCTGTGTGGGCACAAGCCGATATCATCAGCCTGCATGCGCCAATGACTCCTGAGACTAAGCATGTGCTTAATGCAGCGAGTTTTGCGCAATGCAAAGACGGTGTACGCGTCGTAAATTGCGCGCGCGGTGGTTTAATCGACGACAACTCCTTAGTTGACGCGCTTGAAACCGGCAAGGTCGCGGGCGCGGCGCTCGACGTATTCGAAGTAGAGCCTCTACCTGCAGATCATGCCTTCTTGACGAATCAAAATGTAATTGTTACGCCGCACCTCGGCGCATCAACATTCGAATCGCAAGTTAAGGTAGCGACGGCAATCGCACGACAGTTTGATGCCTTCTTTAATCACGACGACATTCAATGCGCGGTTAATGAACCTGTCGTGAATGGCAAAACAGCGCCTTCTGTTTAGAGCTGTTTCTTTAGTCACTCTGAATTGCAGGTGTAACTACAAACTTTTGCGTCGAGCAATCGCTGCAGTAATGTATTGCCAAGTGCGGTAGCTGGAGTCGTAAAGCCAATCGCTTGTGACTCATTAGCAACCAAAGCGAGGCCAGTATGAATGAGACACCTGACAGTCACGGTGTTGCCGGGGTCGCCGGGCCATGTAAAAGTTAGGCGCAGCGGATTCGCGCAATCATCTTCAAGAAAAGTATGTTTCACGAATCCGTTTTCAATAGTTCTCGCCGATGGGCCTTCCCCTGGCTTCGGACCCAACTTGCGCAGCACGCTACGCCCAGCCGAAGAACGCATTAGCCAGCCCATGAACCCAAAGTACCCTCTTACCGAGTGAGCTACAAATTTGTTTGGTGTCAAAAGGTGCTCGTGATAATCAACATCGCAATCTAAAGCCACGACCCTTTCATTAATCGCAGCCATCACGAAATCTGTTGCATATTTATTTAGCGCTGCCACTTTAAACACACCCGGACGCGATGCATCAGGTACAGCGATCTTATCCTCGGCTAGCTTTAAGCCCGAAGCTAAAGTTCCGCCGTTGAGTCCGCCGCGCATCGAGTAGTAACCGCCAAAGGACTTAATGGTGCGGCCATCGTGCGCAATCCGTTTCAAAAATTCTTGTGCGCCAAGTGAAGCGGGGACGGAATCAAAACCGCTTGATGGGATGAGGGTGACTGCATTGGTTAAAGCTTGTGCGCCATACTTAGCAGTCATTTCTTCAATCCAATGCGATTCGCCAGTCAAGTCAGCGTAGTTGCATTTATTTTTAACGCATGCCACCACCAACTTTTCTCCGAAGCTCGCAAACGGACCTGCGCACGACAAGATGACGCCGCAACTTTGGGTTAATACGTCTAGCTGAGATTCATTAAAAGCATCTGCGACCAAAAATTCACAATCGAACTCGCCGGCGAGTGCAGTGAGACGTTCGCTGTTACGTCCACTTATTGCCCAACGAAGATTAGGTGGTGCAATGCGAGACAATTCGCGTACGGCGAGCCGTCCGGTAAAGCCAGTTGCGCCATGGATGATTAAATCAAATTGCCTAAGTTTTGTCACGCGACTAGTTTAGCACGCTAGGAGGGCTTCTTTGATATTAAACTTAATCGCTCTTCAAGCCAGAACTAATCATGACTTTACCATCAAAGTCAACGACAACCGCTTCTACGTTTTTAAGTTTTTCAATCAGGGCCATCCCGTCAACAACGTCCATTACGCACAAAGCAGTCGCCAAGGCGTCAGCGACAGAAGCTTGCCGCGCAACCACCGTCGCACTCATTGCCCCTGTCGCTGGATATCCAGTTCGTGGGTCTAAGATGTGGTGGTAGCGCACATCATCTATTTCAAAAAACCTTTCATAGTCACCGGATGTAACAACACAAGTGTTAGAAATGGGCAGCAGTGCAATTATTTTTTCTTCATCACGCGGATGCTTAATTGCAATCTTATACAATTTGCGCCCGCCGTCTTTGCCTAGCGCCTTTAAATCGCCACCTGCATTCACTATCCCGTGTTGGATACCATGATCCAGTAGCACTTGCATAGCGCAGTCGACACCATACCCTTTTGCTACTCCGCCTAAACCAATGCGCATGCCTGCGGGCAACTCTATCGTGCTTTTTTCAACATCGACAATTATTTTTTTCCAGTCAACTCTCTTTAAAGATGCTTTTATTTTTTCAGCATCAGGCAACTTAAAATCATCGCCTTTGAATTTCCAGAACTTACCAATCGCGCCAAAGCTAATATCAAAAGCGCCTTCGGTTAGTTGGCCAAGCTCGAGTGAATGCGCAATCAGCAACACCAGCTCTTCATCAACCTTTACAGGGCCCTGCCCCGCAGAATCATTTAATGTCTCAAGCGGCGAAGGCCGCCAATCGGTAGCCAAGTCTTCGACGCGGCGGATTTCTTTCTCTGCGGCAGCAATTGCTGTTTCGGCCACCTTTGCCTCTGCGTGCCATGCTTCAATAATTAATTCGGTGCCCATCACCGTGGTCACTTGCTTAGCATGATACAGCTCGCTAGGCTGCTGTTGAGCGCATAAGCAGAGAGCCGCGAGCAGCACCAACATTAGCGTGGATAGTATTGCAGCCAATCGCTAGGCACGTGCTGCCCACGAAAAATCACATTCTGCTGTGAGTCAACGATTACGATAGTCGGTGTTTTTGAGACATCAAACATTTTAGATAGCGCGCCATCGCGATCGCGAATAGTGTCGTAACCCAATCTGTTTTCAAAGATGATGGCATTCATGAGGTCTTCGTCTACAGAGCTATCAGGCCCAGAGACAATCCCTTTGAAATTCAATTTGGCGGCGTGCTTGCTTGACGCAGCATTCAGCGCTGGCATTTCGGCGAGGCATGAACCACACCAAGGCTGCCAAAACACAAGCACACTATGCGTGCCTGATTCAACAGGGTAATTAACGACCATCGCAGCAGACGGCTCACTTGCACAAGAGCCAATAACCAAGGTCGAAAGTAAAGAGAAAAGAAGCTTCATTAGAATTCATAAGTGAAGGAGAATGACACCATATAGATATCTAAATTGTCTGAGCGCTGAATTAAATCAACGCCTGTCGACCAACTTGTTACATCACTTGTACGCCAATCAAAATCGGCGCCAATCGTGTTCGAGCTGAACTCTCCTATGTCTGAATCTTGAGTGTAGAATTCAGGAAGTTGGGCAAAGTAATCACGAGAATAATAATCTGCTGCAGATTGGTCATACCAGCGGTAACGCAAGCGCGCTACATAGCCGTCGCCGAAGTCGTAGTAAAAACGTGGCTCTAAGCTCACTCCGCCAACACCCCAGTCATCGGAATAAATACGCCCACTCAATTGAACAGCCGCGGAGTCGCCAACCGCTTGGCGCAAAGACCCGTAAACAGAAGTTCGACTTCGCGAGGACGGCAAAAGTTCGTCGGTTGCTACGCCTGGTGATAGTTCGTCTTCACCAACAAGCGCTTCGCGCATCCAAACAGAATTGTAAGCCGTCGATAGGAATCCGTTTTGCTGCGTCTGCGTCACTCCAAATTCAGAATGCAAGTTAGGGGTTAGCATTTGGTAGGCTTTAATTGTTAATGCAAGTGAGGTTCTAGTTTCTCCGGCATCTTCTTCGAAACCATTAAAATGAATCATCTTCACTATGTCGTAATAGCCGTCGAGGCGAAGGCTTACTTTCGTATTGCCTTGGTTGAACTCTTGGCTGATCCCTGAACCTAAGCCAACCGATTTATAATCATACTCGCTGCTTAAAGATAGTTTGTAATCATATGTTCGAGTGTCCGTTGCAGCGTATTGCAAACCGGTATCTAAACCGACATAAAAATCTCCGCTTGCTCCAGATTGACGTCCGGTATCGCCACCGATGCGGCTTACTGATGCCGCAGAAACACGATCAAATGACAAGTCGGCTGTTAAATGGAGGTCGGCTGCTAGCTGATAGTCAACCATAATGAGTGGCTGCACTACGAGTAGGTCTTCATCGAGGAAGGGATTGCCTTTGCCATCGCCGATGCTGTCTTCGCGATTCAATGCGCTTAATCGAAAAGTCACCGAACCAGTGCCCACATCTTGCTGCTGAGCCATGAACAAGACTAAATTGGTTAAGAGCATCCGCAGCCTCCGCCAGAAGAACCGCCGAAACCACCGGCCGCACCCTCAATAGATTGAAATATTTTTTCATCGACATGAGTGCGTGTACGATCGGCGTCGAACTGCATGATTGGCGACGATAACGTTTCGCGATCGTAGTATTCGACGTTGGCACAACTGCCAAACATACTGAGCGAAAGAATGAGAATGAGTTTTTTCAATTTAACGTGGTACATTGACTCCGTACTTATTCATGCAGTCAATCGCTTCATCGTAACCGGCATCGACGTGGCGTACAACTCCCATGCCTGGATCATTAGTAAGTAGTGCTTCAATACGCTTATCCGTTTCGAAAGTACCATCGCAACAAATGACCTGGCCCGAGTGTTGCGAGTAGCCGATACCCACCCCGCCGCCATGGTGTATGCTTACCCAACTCGCGCCACTTGCAACAGCGAACATGCCATTGAGTAACGGCCAATCAGCGATGGCGTCTGAACCATCTTTCATCGCTTCGGTTTCGCGGTTAGGACTTGCAACCGAGCCACAATCTAAATGATCGCAACCAAGATCAGCCGACATCTCCTTTAAACGACCAATATTCCGTCCACTGATTGCCCAACGCAAGTTTAACTCAGCCATAGCATTTAGCTCACGCGCAGCAAGGCGGCCGGTAAAGCCCGTCGCGCCATGAATTATCACATCAAACCGTCGAGAATTTGTCACGCGCACAGTCTATCACGCTAAGATACTAACCATGAAATTAAACTCACTTACTCTCGGACTGATTGCAACTATTGCGCTTTCTGCATCAGCAGTCGCGCAAGACGATGACAACCAAGCTAAATACGATAAAAAAATTACCGAGGCCTGGATTAATTCCGGCGGATGGGAATTAGATTACGACAAAGCGCTAGCTGCTGCCACGGCTGAGGGCAAATACGTACTAGCCTACTTTTCGCGTTCATACTCGCCATGACCTCCTTGTAAAAGTTTAGAAAACGGTCTGTTTTCTACTGAAGATTTTTCCGAATGGGGTGACAATGTTGTGCTCTGGGTCAATTTTACTGCTAGGGTTGACGGCCATCCATCTGACGCATTACAACGCAGATACGGGATAAGGGGCTTCCCAACTCTAATGGTTCTCGATGCCTCCGGGAAAAAAGTAGCTACTCCTGGTGGTCGCGACATCGCATCATTTGACATATCGCTGAATGCCCTTCAATCGCTAGACGATCTCAACAATCGTAAAGCAGAAGGCGAGAAAGGCCTCGATGCTTCAATCTTGCTAGCCGAATTACGCCTCGGCTCTGTTGCCCACGAAGAAGGTTCAAAGCGCCGTAAAAACCTAAAAATTGTCAAAACAAGGAAATTCGATAAAGCGCAATGGACGGCCGATATAACTGAAATTGATGCCTTGTTATTTAACTTGCAAGTGTCCGACATGCTGCAAAAGGCTGGTCGCGATGAAGACAAGCAAGCAGAGCTCGCGGAGACTTTTTATGGCTTCGCTAAAGACGGCAAATTTGCTAGTGGCGATATGACTTATCAATACTGGAATAAAGTTCTAGAAGTCGCCAAAGACAAAAAAGATGTCGAGGTTTTCGAACAGGGGTATAAGGCAATGTACGCAATGTATAAAGACAACCCACGAGCAGCTAAGTTCCTAACAGAGATGAAAGAAGAGCTTGACGAGATGAAGTAACAATAAGTTCTTGTTTGTTAACGAGGCACCTTAACACCGTGCCTCGTCATGCATTGAACGGCCTCGTCATACCCCGCATCAACATGGCGCACCACACCCATCCCTGGATCGTTTGTCAGTAAGGCCTCAATCCTCTTATCAGTTTCCGCCGCGCCATCGCAACAAATCACTTGTCCGGAGTGCTGTGAGTAACCAATGCCTACCCCACCGCCGTGGTGCATGCTCACCCAACTCGCGCCACTTGCAACAGCAACCATGCCATTCAGCAACGGCCAATCAGCGATGGCGTCTGAACCGTCTTTCATCGCTTCGGTTTCGCGATTAGGGCTTGCCACCGAGCCGCAATCTAAATGGTCGCGCCCCAAAACAATTGGTGCCGACAATTCGCCGTCACGGACCATGCGATTGAACTCAAGGCCTGCAACGTGACGCTCGCCATAACCCAGCCAACAAATGCGGCTTGGCAAACCTTGGAAAGCTACTCGTTCACGAGCCATCTTTAACCAACGGTGCAAGGGTGCCTTCTCTGGAAACAAACGCATTAACGCAGCGTCCGTTTTATAAATATCTTCGGGATCGCCACTAAGTGCCGCCCAGCGGAACGGGCCTTGCCCTTCGCAAAATAATGGGCGGATGTAAGCAGGCACAAAACCAGGGAAGTTGAAAGCGTTTTCGACGCCAGCTTCCTCTTGAGCAAAGGCGCGTAAATTATTCCCGTAATCAAAAGTCTCTGCCCCGCGGCTTTGCAACTCTAGCATTTGCTCGACATGTCGGCCCATTGTACGAAACGATTGCTTTTGGTATTCAGCTGCATCACTAACACGCAATGCTTCAGCCGCATCTAAGGTCATGCCATCTGGAACATAACCATTAAGCGGATCATGTGCTGAAGTTTGGTCTGTCAAAATATCAGGGGTAATGTCGCGATCAATCAATTCTTGCAACAACTCGGTTGCGTTGCAACAAACACCAACACTTACTGCTTCGCCATTGGCCGTTGCCTCAAGTGCACGTTTAATCGCTGCGTCGATACTGTCCGCGCATTCATCGAGGTAACCCGTGCGCAATCTAAAATCGATGCGTGCTTGCTCAACATCAGCAATAAGGCAGGTACCCTCGTTCATCGTCACGGCCAGCGGTTGTGCACCACCCATGCCGCCAACTCCGGCAGTTACCGTCAAAGTACCTTTTAAGGAATCAATGCCACGCTGCGTAGCCAACGCCGACAATGTCTCATATGTACCCTGCAAAATCCCTTGAGTGCCGATATAAATCCATGAGCCGGCAGTCATCTGACCATACATCATCAAACCTTTATCTTCAAGATCGCGGAAGTGGTCCCAATTCGCCCACTTGCCTACTAAATTAGAATTTGCAATTAACACCTTTGGAGCGTGCGCGTGCGTTTTAAAAACCGCAACGGGTTTACCGCTTTGCACCAACATCGTTTCGTCAATTTCTAATTCTTGTAAAGTCTTTACGATAGCTTTCGCAGCCGACCAGTTGCGCGCAGCCTTGCCGGTGCCGCCGTAAACTACTAAATCTTCTGGGCGCTCAGCAACTTCAGCATCAAGATTATTCAAGAACATGCGCAACGCCGCTTCAGCGTGCCAATCCTTGCAGTAGAGCTTTGTACCAGTCGGTGCTTTTTGAGCTCCGGGAGAAATTGTTAGGCGCTGGTCAGGTGTCATGGTGTATTATTGTAAAACCACCAATATAAGTTGGGGTTGTATAGTCATGCTCATTTCACTAATCCTCTCAGCCCTAGCCGCTCCTCAACAGGACGGCTTGATTCTTGTCGGCCCTAGTTCGAGTACCGACACCTTCTTGCTCGACAACAACGGCGCCGAAGTCCACACCTGGACGACATCAACATATCAACCTGGTCAAGCTAGTTATCTGACTGAATCCGGACACCTTATTCGTACGGTACGCGTTTCAGGATTACCGGCTTCATCAATTGGTGGCTCTGGTGGCGGCGTCGAAATTTACAATTACAACGACGTGCTGATTAGCGATTTCTTTTATGCGACTAACGACCATCTACTCCATCACGATATTGCGGTAATGCCTAACGGCAACATCCTTATGATTGCATGGGAGAAGATTCTTGATGTCGACCTAATTGCCGCTGGACGCGACGCTGCGATAAGCGGACCATTCCTGTGGTCTGAGTCTATTCTTGAAGTTGACATGACAACGGGCAGCATCGTCTGGGAATGGCATGTGATCGACCACATGGTGCAAGACCGCGATGCGACCAAGCCGAACTATGGTGTCATCGCCGACAACCAAACTCGCCTCGATATTAATCAGCCAACCAGCCGACCGGGCAATAATGATTGGCTGCACTTCAACGCTATTGATTACAATGCCGACCTCGATCAAATTGCCGTAAGTAGCCGCGTGCTCAGCGAAATTTTTATCATCGATCACAACACTACAACCGCGCAAGCAGCGGGTATTGACGGAGACTTTTTATATCGCTGGGGTAATCCAGAAAACTACGACCGCGGCACCCCTGCCGATCGCATGCTTCAAGGTCAGCACGACATCCAGTGGATCGCGAGCGACTGCCCGGGTGCCGGCAACTTGATTGTTTTCAATAACGGTAGTTCCGGCCCGTCAGCAGCATCAACAATTGATGAATTCACGCCGCCGCTAGATCCGGCAACTGGCACTTACGCAATCGGTTTAACTGGTGCATATGGGCCAACATCCCTTGCATGGACCTATGACCCAACGCCGTCCTTTTTTGGCAGCCACACTTCAGGATGCCAACGACAGCCGAATGGCAACACCTTAATTTGTAA
>Ga0257121_1001880_pt1 | contig 15394 bp, 11 predicted proteins | sample SI106_100metaG_FD_190180 | JGI IMG/M metagenome (GOLD analysis project Ga0257121, IMG submission 190180) | Marine microbial communities from Saanich Inlet, British Columbia, Canada - SI106_100 | ecosystem: Environmental > Aquatic > Marine > Inlet | place: Canada: British Columbia | collected... | reverse complement strand
GTAATGTTCATATAGGGGAAAATGCAATTATTTTAGGCCAATCAGGGGTCACGAAAAGCATCGAAGGCAACAAGACCTATTTCGGTACACCTTGTAAAGAATCACTACAAAAATTAAAAGAATTGGCAGCACTTCAAAAGCTACCAGAAATAATAAAAAATATTTAAATGTATACCACACGGGAGCAAGATTTGGTATATCAAAATGAAGTAAAGGAAATAAAGCTTCTTTCTTTACTTGAAATAACAAATGCCATAAATGAGAATGCACCGGTTGAACACCTCATGAAAATTTTCACTTTTATTCTAAAGGAACAGCTCGGCTTTTCAAAGTTTGTCTTATTAATGCATCAAAAAGCGTGGGAAAACCCTGTGAAAATAGGCTTTAAAGGAAAAATTTATTTAAACACAATCGATGAGGAATTTAATCGCTTCAAGGAAATAACAATCATTGAATCCTCTAAATCGAAACTACTGCATCAATTTCAAGTAATTATTCCTGTTTTTCATTCAGAAAAACCACTCGCATTCTTACTTCTTGCGAGCAACTTAGACAGTGAAAATGAAACCAGTTATTTTTCTTTTGTTCAAACACTAACAAATATCATTGCTGTTGCAGTTGAAAACAAGCGACTTGGCGAACAACACATCATTAAAGAAAGAATATCCAAAGAACTTGAAGTTGCCCGGGAAATGCAGAAGCTCTTATTTCCTTCTGATCTTCCTTCTAACCGAAAAATGGACATCTCGGCAAAGTATATTCCAAGACATGCCATAGGTGGTGATTATTACGATTTTATCCCTTTAGGTGATGATGAGTACATTATTTGTATTGCTGACGTGTCTGGAAAAGGAGTAAGTGCAGCGCTTCTTATGGCCAATTTTCAGGCAACCATAAGAACACTATTTAAATACCAACGGTTTGAAATGCCTTTTCTTTTAGAAGAGCTGAATAAAAAAGTAATGCGCAGTGCCAAAGGAGAAAAATTTATAACCTTTTTCATAGCCCACTATAATGCGTATACGAGAAAAATGCAATATGTAAACGCGGGGCACAACCATCCTTTCATTTTAAATGGAAGGAAAGTGATCATGCTCGACAAAGGATGCATTGGTCTGGGAATGTTAGATGAAATTCCAACAATAAATGTGGGCAACATCGAATTGAAGCCAAATTCTACCTTTGTTTTATATACGGATGGATTAATTGAACTTGAAAATACTGAAGGTGAATTTTTTGGAGTACCTATGCTTGTTAAAACAGCTCAATCATATGCCGCGCTCAAAATGGAGGACATGAATAATATTATTTTTTCAAAGCTAGATGATTGGAGAGAGGAATTAAATTTTGTAGATGATACCGCCATCTTTAGCTGTAAGTTTTTTTAATCTTACTTGTGGTAGAATATACCTATATCTAAAAACTTTCGCAGTACCATTTCCTGACCAACATAAGATTCATTAATCAAGGAATTGGCATCATATTTTATTTTTGGCTTTGTGTAGGTCACAATAAAAAGTTGATTAAACTCGATATTTCCTGTTTTCGCGGGATCTCCGATAAAAACTTTTTTACTGTCATCCATGGCATGAACAAGTCTTAAAACTGTAAACACATCATTTGAATTGCTATAGAAAGAATATCTACTTTTCATCATTAATGAGATTTCACCTCTTTCACTGCCTCTAAAAAATCCCTCTCCTACTAAAATCAAAACTAGAAATGCTCCTGATAAAAATTTAACATAATTCCAGTTTTTAAGCATTTCCATCATTGGAAGTATAAATGGGATCGTCAATAAAAGAAAGTACTTTCCTCCTAATGAGTGATGTGGGATTATTTCCAGTAAATAAAGAATTGTATAAACAGAAAAATAAGTAACTATTGTTCCTATTTCGTAACGAAACCCATCTTTATTCCTGGAGAGAAATCGAACAAAACTGAATGTAAACACAAGGCCCAATCCCAATAGAAAAATAGAAAACAGAAAATAATTTGTGAGTTTAAAAATCCATACTGGAAAGGAAATTCCCACAATTGAAAAAACAATATTAGTCAACTTATCTAAAATATTATGACGATCGAAATCAACTCGATTTGCAATATTCAAGACCTGATCGTGATGCCCTAAAAAGAGGTATCCCAATACAAAAACAATGATTATCGTAATTATCAAGTTTTTACTATCAATTAAACTTTGGTAAAGGTCCCTTCGGCAAAATAATCGAGATAATACAAGCGCTAAAATGAAAATCGAGAATAGATAATTGGTCAGTAAACCCAACAATAAGATGAGCGAAAATTTCAATAACGGCACTTTATCTTCCTTGATCATAAAGTAGCAAAGCAATCCAAAATAAAATAGCATACAATAGGGTCTTATATCAAGACATCCATTTAAAATAAAAGGCAAGAATGCAATAATCTTCCAGTTGGAAGAAAATGACATATTTCTTTTAGAAGAAATCAATTGAAGAGATGCCAAAAGAAAAAGCGCATTAAGTAAATATGCTACTATTATTGAGCCTCCAAATAAATAAAACAAAACATGAAGCAAGCAATGATAAAGAGGTGGATGCACATCATAGGACAAGGTATCATTCCATACTTTTATTAAATCAAAATCATTGACATAAGAAAGCTGCCTCTTCCAATCCAAAGCTGTTAAATCTTGATTCATTAATTCCGCGTAACCTGAATTAAAGTATGCTCGATTACCAGATGAAAATATAACACTATGAAGCTCATCCCCATCTAAAATGATACCGTAAAACGGAGCAGAAATGAAAATGGCGATAATGAAAAAAATTAAAGCAATCGAACTAAGTGAAATATTTTGCTTCATCTCGTTGACAAAAATTACCTGAGTAAGTACATCTTACCGAGCCCTTTATGAAAATACTTATCGGCTCCTGATTTTAGTAAATTGATATCTACCCCATCTATTTTGGCTTTTACTCGATACAAATAGACTCCATTGGCAAGCTGATCTCCAAATGCATCTCTACCATCCCAAGCAAAATCAGATATATTTCTTCCTATTTGAATGGCACCCAATTCACTTTCAGTAATTTCTCTGACCACTCGACCACTAATTGTCATGATTTGAATTAAAATATCATCAGGAATCCGATCACCTGTCAAGATAAAAACGAATCGAGTGCTCGTAGAAAATGGATTCGGGTAATTCATAAGCTGTGTTATCATTGATTCGTGAATGACTTCAAAATCAACCTTATAATCAAAATCTCCAGACAAGTTTCCAGATTTATCTTCACCCTGAACCAAAATTGAATACACACCAGATTTCTCAAAATATGCAGGGTAAATAATTTTGAATTTATTTTGATTTTCATCTCCTGGAATCCATTGCATAATCGTATTTCCTGATCCATCCAAAAATGGGACTCGAGTCTGAATCCCATCGGGATCAGTAAGATAAATGCCGAATAAAGAGGTATCTGAATCTGAATCCAAAATGAGATAAGGGTTCTCATCGTTCAGTGTGATTAGTATTTCACTGGTCGGAGCAACAATATCATTGTTTAAAATATGGATGCCATTAAAAGTTACATCCAGAATCGGATTGATATCTTCTGCAGAAACAGAAAACGGAATTTGTAAAATATTATTGATATGAGTTTGTTCGGGTTGGTCAGTTAAATTCAAAGAAAGATCAACATAAGGGTTCACGTCTACACAGAAATAATTAGTGCCGATTAAGTTTTTTGTATCAAAGGAAATTGTATCCCGTAAAACACCGTTAATGAGAAGAGAATCTGCTCTAGGATAATCTATAGGATGGATTTGTTGATCTTCATCCAAGATATAATAAGAAACTAGCAGTGAATCCATATCTACATCACTAATATTTACAAGGTCTACGGCAAAACTTCCCTGCTCTCCTTCCTGAAGGGTATCCAATCCTGGCAACCAGGTATAACCAACACTTGCGTCAATAGCAGCCTCAGGAATAGGAGTATACAATACATGCCAAAAATCCATTTGAGCAGGAGTTTGGGTATTCTCGTCTGAATATTTGGCTCTTAGCTTTATGAATGGAAACTCTTCCGCATCCACAAGCCCAGAAAGATTGATAATGGAATCATGTAATGTGAAAAGAGTATCAATCGTAGAATTATAGATGCCTGCTTCGTCAAAAAGTTGCAAACTTAAAACTGTAGTGTCTGTTGATGAACTTTCTAGTGGATTTTGCTTCCAATGAATTTCTCCCCAATTTGTAACAGGTCCAATCATTGGTGAAGATTCAAATCCAATCGTCTCTGCCCCTGATATAATCGTGTCCATCGTAATATCTTCTCCATTTTGAGAAAAAACCTCTACAACAAAACTTGGATCCCCTTTTCTTGTCAGAAATATAAAAGGCTGATTGGGCCGACTTGGAGAAATGCTATCGGAACCAAGATTTGAAAAAGTATCAAATAAACCAGGATCATAGGTAGACCACCAATCATATCGAGCTTTTATAGGGGAATAAATTAAAATATAATCCCCATTTGATATTTCATTTTCTACAAAATTTTGAAATGCATCTATTTCAGTTGGATTATTTTGATGAAAGGTAAAAAATCTCATGGGTCTACCTGCACACCCGCCATTATCGTTGGCATTTCCAAAATCATTATCAGGATTTACGACTGTTCCATTTGAATAGGTATATCTTGTTTCCATAGGAGTCAATGATGCTTTGTCTATAACTGCAACATGAAACTTTGGTGTGACAGTACAAATATCATAGTCCTGCTGTATACCATTGAGTGACCAGGCATTATTTGGATGAATGTATGAGAGCAATGATGATGTAACAAAACAAGATATTTGAGATTGTATTGGCTCAAAATCTCTAAATTGATTGCTCTCATTTAAAGAAATACCAATGAAAGAATTTGATTGAAACTGTCCGAATACATCTTGCCCCCAACCACGTTTATTTTTGATATACTGAAATGATCTTGTCTTCCAATTCATCTCATTATCCACCAAAACCACTCGCCAAAAATAAACAACACTATCCTCAAGAATGAGGGGTTCCTGTGATAAAGTCGAACTATTGACCCAATCGTTAGGTTCAGCTGAAAGAACTCCTCCAAATGAATTTTGTAAGACAAATTTTGTGAATGGACTTGAAAAATCTTGAGTAGTATCTATTTCGAATTTGTAGCTCTGAAGGTCTGATAATGGATTTATAGTAGATGCCCTAAGAATAATCGTGTCGGCCGGAACAACGGCAAATTCTTCGGGCCAAACAGGCTCAACACCGTCCACGCTGATTAAAAAGTTTTTGACCGACTGGTTATTTATCACTTCATCATACTGTTCTTCGATATAGTCGGGTCTATCTACTTTAATGGTAAACTTGTTAAGTCCAATACCAATACTCGCTTGAAGTGGTATCTTAAATTGAAGGTTTTTTTCATAATTCAAACCCTCTACATTGATGAGATAAATCGAATCTATTGTGCTATTAGGGAAGTCGCGCTCAATAGTCACATTAAAGTTTTCAGTTATTGATTTTCCAAGGTTTCTCAGCTTAATCCTAATTTCAATGGAATCAGTTGCCAAAGAAATGTTTTCAGGTCCAAAAGAAATACGAGAATCTGTCAATTCAATTTCAGGCAGGTTATGATAATTCAGCTTAATCATCGGGTCACCATGAAGCGTCATTTGGGTATAGGTTGATTCTGTTTGAAGACTTTCTATATTAGCAAGTCCCGCTTGAATGGTGTTTTTGATATGACTTCCTATAGTCCCTCCATAATTATTTCGACTGAATTCTTCATAAAACTGTTCTGAATATGATTTCAATGGTGATATAAATCCATAATTCAAGGTTCCAAGATAAGCAATGACCCCTGCATTAGGAGTTAAAACAAATGATTCTGAATTCGAAAATGAATTATGAAATATGTTTCCATTGTAGCATGAACTAGCTATTAATAAAGGATATTTGCCTTGATTACCCCAAGTTGACGGCTCATCTAAATTGATATCAAACCCACTGCTTGAAGTAGTAAAATGACCAAAAAAATTCATTAATGAAACACCATTCGAAATTCTATTTTTAATCTGATCCAATTCATTTGGATTGATTGGATTGTCATTTTCTTTGGCAACGAGCTGTACATTACCCGCAAAATAATAATCCTCAGCTGTTTCAGCCATTCCATTCAAAAAGCCTTGCAAGAGGACTTGCTCAGCCGATTCTGTTCCTCCAGAAAAATGAAGGATTTGTTTTTGCCAATCTTTTGTATTTGTGGAATACACATCTCCCTGATTTTGTTGGTTGTCAAACTCAATGATTTTATTCAAATAAATTTGTAATTCGTTAGGTGTTCTTGCAGAAATTCTACCCGTTGGAATCAGAGGAGTATATTTATTTGTTCCTGGTAAATTAGAGGTAATACATGCGTCACATGAAGGTTGACCAAATGAAGGAATCAATGAATTTTGATAAGAACTAATATTTGCCCTTGTCCCAGGACCAATATTCGTTGAAGAGGTAACATCTGCTTCTCTAATTCCCTTTCCTATTAAAAACAATCCAACAGGCTTTTGTTGAGAGACTTCATACATCTGATGAGCAAATCGTCTAATTCCATTTATATGTTTTGGTATACCGCCTCCGTATTGCTGATACAATTCTTTTACTTCAGCCATTATTACATTATATCCACCCCCAATTGCAGAACTTCGATGACTCACATATGGGTCAACAACTGACTTCAGAATATCATTATAAACAAACAAAAGAGCCTCGTCAATATTTGGGATTGAAGTAAAGTCGGTGAAAAAACCATCTCCATTTACAGCATTTAATTCATTGACACTAGATATATTATTCTCGCTTTCAACCACTACTCTGGAATCAGAAAAATTAGAGGAGTTTGGTATTAACAAACTGTACCCTCCCAAGTGAGCTATGACTGGTATTTTTCGGGGAGTTAAACCAAATGAAAAGGCAACAGGGCTTGTTAGGGTCGAACCATTGATATCGATCCTTGATTTTGAATCTAAATTGTTATAGACGGCCTCAAAATTCAAGCCCGACTCTCCATTATAATCGGTTTTTCGAGGATACTTAAATGATACATAGTTGATCGACTGATAATCAGTAGCAAGACCTAAATCATTCACAATGCTCACCTTGAAATTTGACGAGCCATTACTACTGATAATGTTTGAAGGGAATGAAACGGAAGAAAATATTCCTTTGTAGCCTGAAAAAACAGAATCAACAAGCATATAATTTGAGTTGCCAATCGTTTGTCTTGTATGATGATTTCCGCCTGCACCAGAAGGTATGGCTGCGTTAGATGAGCCTACTAGAACTGAACTATACAAGATTTCCGGCGAATCATTTTCCTGGTAAAGATTATCAAATTCAATGCTACTTAAATTCCAAACATAGCCTAAATTTCTTCTCGTGATACCCCACCCTTCGCCTGGCATAAAAAAAGAGCTTGAAGCATTCGAGGATTTAAGCCCCTCATTGTATTGATTATAATAGAATGACGATACTTCGTCGATAACATAAGGCACTGTGCTGTAATCATCAAAATTCACATCTGACTCAATGATAAACCTGTTGTTTGCACCACTCTGATTCCAAGTCAAAAAATACTGAATTGTATCATTATACAGACTGTATCTCGGGTTCCCTATCCATGATGGATCATCATACAAGGTTGAATCCAGCCATGAGTCGTTTCTTTGAGCAAACAAATAAATATAATCTCCGTTATCGAGAGAGTTGTCACCACCATCAGAAATATAAAGAGGTACTTGATGTTCTCTACCAAACACCTGAAAATTATCTGTATCAATTGAAGCTAACGGAATTCCTGAATTAACAAGTGTATTGTAATCAATCTTGTATATGCCATCTTCGACAATGGGGAACGAAAAATATTTTTGATCATAAGAAATCCACTCGTTACCATAAGTTTGGCCTTTTAGTCCAGAAAAGCATAAAAAAATACAAATTAGACCTAAAAGATTTTTCATTTTTCGGCATTTTTCGGTTTGTCTAACCTCAACTTAATGGAGAAAATATGTGTATAATAATTGGCTTCGCTTGCACCTAATCTTGTAAAGGCATAGTCAAGAGAGAAACCTTTAAAAGAAACACCTAGACCCAAGTTTGGTTGTATGCCCCAATATTTTGTATCATCAAGGTTAGAAAACTGTTGTACATTAGATAGACCTCCCCTCACCTCAAATAGTTGCCTAAATCCTGCTTTAATTCCGACATGTGGGTCAACAGAGAAAGGATTCATTTTTAATAAAGTATTACGTTTTCCATCAGTCGTAACATCGAAATCAATTTCTCCTCCCAAATAAATTCCTTTTTTACCAATGTCAAACTGCGTACTTGAGGCCAAAATAAATCGAGGCAAGGTGAGCTCTAAACCATTTTCTGGAATTTCATTTCCAGTTTGAAGAAAAACATTTTGAGTTTGCTCATCCAAAGTAAATACCCAGGCGTTAAAAGTAGATGTAACATCTCTTGCCAATAAACCAAAGGAAAAATTCTTATTCATTTTGTACCTTAAACCCGCATCTAATCCAAAACCCCATGATTTTGCAAAATCTCCGACTTTCCTGTAGATAACCTTAACCGTACCTCCAATACTTAAGCCAGCAGGCTTCAATCTTCGTGCGTAGCTTCCCAGAAAAGCATAATCTCCGGCAGAAAATGAACTAACATTATCATAGTTAATTACACCATTATTATCTATTAATTGAGTCGTATTAGGTATGTCATCGACCCCAAATCTTATGAATCCAACGGCCAACGAACTATTCTCATCAATAGAATGAGCAATAGCAAAATAATCATACTTGGCTATTCCAGCAAAATATTCTGAATGCATAAAAGAGGCTTCAGCCCATTTTTCAACACCAACAAGACCTGCAGGATTCCAATACAAAGAATTAACATCATTTGTCTGAGCAACTACCGCATTGCCCATCCCATATGCTTCAGCACCGACTCCCAATGATAAAAATTCGTTAGAATATTTTGGCGCTAAATCCTGAGAATGAGAAAGATGCACTATAAATAGGCAACAGGTTAATATAATTGCTTTTACTACCATAGAACTAATTTAGTCATATAACAACAAATTTGATAAAAAATTGTGTTATTTGTAGTGAAGATTTACCATGAAAAGTATGTGCTTTTGGAATTGGTTTTGACTTATTAAAAAAAAATCTATGTTTAATCTTGCAAATATTCTCACGAGTTGTAATTTAATTTGCGGACTAATTTCCATTACCTTTTGTTTTGCAGGACAATTGGATTTGGCAGCTTATGCCATTTTTATGGGAGCATTATTTGATTTTGCTGATGGTTTTGTAGCAAGAAGTCTCAAACTTGAAAGTAAAATGGGAAAAGAGCTTGATTCTCTCTCAGATTTAATCACATTCGGTGCAGCTCCGGGATTTTTAATGTTTTTCATGATTTTAATTGGGATTGAACAACCTTTTCTTCTTGAAAATTTCGATAAGAGAGCTGCAAATATTCATTACGAAAATTATTACGTTTTTAATCAATTTATCCATTGGGTTCAGGCGTTTTTTTATGATTTCCCTAACAATTTCAATGCTTCAATAAAATATTTACCATTTGTCGCATTTAGCATACCATTCCTTTCATTATTTAGACTAGCGCACTTTAACGTAGACAAAAAACAAAGTAAAAACTTCATTGGTATACCAACACCATTAAACGCAATAGTAATATGTTTCTTTCCACTTTATTTTCATGAAAATATGATGAGCTGGAATACTCAAGTTGATTCAATACATATCTTATTCGATTGTTATGCACTGGCCATTATTTGCGTGCTATTATCAATAGCATTAATTGCTCCAATACCTTTAATGTCTATGAAACTGGAAGGAGGTAATAAAATCGAAAACAAGCTCAAAATTGCACTGATTATTATTAGTGTGATAACAATTATTATTTTCAAGGTTCTGGCAATTCCAATTATTATAACTTTGTACTTTATAATATCAACGTATCATTATTTCAAAACATCAAAAAATGAAATTTAAAGCAGAAATAGACGTAATGCCTCTAGACGCTCTATTAGATCCTCAAGGCAAAGCTGTATCTAACTCTATGGGAAGTGTTGGTCTTCCGGAAATTGAGGGAGTGAGAATCGGAAAACACATTAGACTGTTTATAGATGCTAAATCTGAAGATGAAGCAAAAAATAGTGTTGAGCAAGCTTGCAAAAAAATACTTTCCAATCAAATTATGGAAAGCTACTCCTATACGATTTCTGAGGCCTAATTCAGCATGTCCGAACAACATTCTTTTAAGACATTCAATCCTTTAAAGAATAGCTTTAACTCTAAGCAATTTTATTCTGATACACCGCTAGAATTGGAGAAGAAAATCCAATTGGCTGTTGCTGCCGAGAAAGTTTTATCAGAAACTTCTTATGAAGATATCTCATTTTTTTTGTTGGAGATTAAATCCGAACTAATTACCAAAAAAAATAAAATTTCATCGGCTTATTTAGAAGAAACAGGACTTAATAAATCGAGATTTGATGTAGAATTTGAGCGTACTTTATTTCAATTGGATATTTTCGCCAAATACATTTCATCGCCCGAATGGAAAAAACGATGTCATCAAAATGAACAAATAGGGAGCAAGTTAATCACCAAGAAAAAGCTACCAATTGGACCCATTATGGTAATGGGTGCAAGTAATTTCCCCTTAGCATACTCGACCATTGGAGGAGATAGCGTTGCTGCTTTAGCCGCAAGATGTCCGGTTGTGTTAAAATCTCATCCTTATCATCTCAGAACAAGCCTTGAAGTTTTTGATGCCATCGCAACCGCGATGTCGACATGCAACATCCATCAAGGTACTTTTACCCACGTTGTAGATCAAGGACATGAACATGCGGCATACATTGCCAAACATGAATCGATTAAAGGCATTGGATTTACAGGAAGTCAACTGGGAGGAGAAGCCATTATGGAACATGTTAATAGCAGACAATATCCAATCCCGGTTTTTGCAGAAATGGGAAGTGTTAATCCTGTTTTTATTTTGGATACGAGGAATTTATCATTAACTGATTTAGCCAAAAGAATCACACGTTCCGTTTGTAATGACCGAGGACAATTTTGCACAAAACCTGGTGTGATTTTTATTCCAAACTCAGACGAAGGAAAGGACTTATGCGCCCTACTCAAAAAGAATATTTCAAGCTACGAATCAGGAGTCATGCTTCACCCAAATATGAGAGAACAATTTGAATTAAAAACATCTGCTATCGAAAAGAACAATTCGGAGTTAATTCGCGGTGAAAAAAAAGAAAATCACCATGTATCAAACTGTGCGCTAATTATCCATGAAAACGACTACAAAGGTCAATCTTTATTAACAACTGAGGTCTTTGGTCCGTTTGTCTCCCTCGTATTGTATAATGATTATAATGGACTTGAAAATCACTTAAATGATTTGAAAGGACAACTAACCTGCTCTTTTTTTTCTGGAGAAAACACAAATCATTTACCAAATGATCCTCTTATTCAATTGGCTTTAAAAAAAGTGGGGAGAGTTGTTTTTAATGATGTCCCAACAGGTGTAACAGTCTGTAAAGCCATGCAACACGGAGGTCCATACCCAGCCAGCTCGGACAGTCGATTTACAGCAGTCGGAACGGACAGCATGTATCGGTTTATTAGAGATGTAACGATTCAACAAAACGTCAATTAATAAAATAGTTAATTTTACACAAGAATTTATCCTATGGAAGAAGAACAAAGCCCAGGCAATTACAATAAAATATATTTAATTGCTATTTTATTTTTAATTGTCGGATTGGGAACGATGACCTATTTATGGTCCAATTCGAGAAGTAATTTTGCAGCATGCGAAAACACGACTCAAAATTACAAGGACACCATTCAAGGAATGAATAAAATGCTATCAGCGTACGTTGGTGATATGTCAAAAGATTTAAAAGCAGATTTTCGAAATATGCTTGACACATACGACAAACTTATTTTAAAAGACGCATCCCAATCTGACAGCTTAAACGTTCAAAAATTAAAAATTCAGAACCAAATAGAAAAAATAGAAAAATTACAAAGAAGCAGGAACTTTTCTGCCTCTCAAATCTCAAAGCTGAAAGAAGAAAACGAAACCCTGCGGGTTATTATGCGTGGCTATGTATACGAAATAGACTCTTTAAATACATTGAACTTACAGAAGGATTTGATTATCACAGAGCAAACTGAGACCATAGACCAAAGAACTTCGGAGAGGGATCAATACAAAGATGCTGCCGAAGCCAGTGAGGAAAAAGTGAAAATTGGATCTAAACTAACAGCCTACAGTTTCAGCTCTGGAGCCTTACGTTCAGTAGTAAAAAATAAGACCACAACACGTGCCAAACAGGCTGTTCAATTACAGTCTTCATTTACCATTTCAGGAAATTTAATTACCAACGCCGGAAAAAAAATGGTGTACATGCAAATCCTAGGACCCAACGGTAAAGCACTACAAAATATGTCAAGTTACAAAACTGAAACCGCAAGCGGAACCATTTCATATTCGGAGAAAAAAAATATTGATTACCAAAACAAGTCAATCGACATGACCATTTATTTCGACATTAGGAATGGTAATTTGTCTAAAGGAAATTATAAGGTAAATATTTATTGTGATCAAAACTTAATTGGTTCGGATAATTTTAGTCTAAAATAGCATGGAAAAAGGACACGTTACAAGTCGAATAGAAAATCAAATCGGTATTATTGAGTTTGGACACCCTCTTAGCAATTCTCTTCCTGGAAATATTTTGAATAAGCTTGCATTAACCATTACAGAGCTAAGCAAAGACAAGAATTGTAAGGTCATTTTATTAAAATCTGCAGGAGATCGGGCATTCTGTGCTGGTGCCAGTTTTGACGAATTGATAGCCATAAAAGATATTGAAGAAGGGAAGATTTTCTTTTCGGGATTTGCCAAAGTAATTAATGCTTGTAGAATAAGTGATAAATTGATTATCGCTAGGATTCAAGGCAAAGCCGTTGGCGGAGGAGTTGGGATTGCCGCATCTGCTGATTATGCTTTTGCTACTGAACATGCTGCAGTCAAACTTTCGGAACTTGCTGTAGGAATTGGACCTTTTGTTGTTGGCCCTGCAGTAGAAAGAAAAATAGGTGTATCCGCAATGAGTGAATTGGCAATTGATGCGACGCAATGGCGAAGTGCAACATGGGCTCAAAATAAAGGGCTATATTCGAGTATATCTGAAACTGCAGAATTAATGGATGAAAAGATCAATTCATTATTAGAAAAATTGTCCATGTCAAACCCAGAAGCAATGCGCGAATTAAAGAACACCTTTTGGCACGGAACAGAAGACTGGGACGAGTTGTTAGCCCAGAGAGCAGAAATTAGCGGACGCCTTGTATTAAGTGAATTTACAAGAAATGCCATCCGCGAATTCAAGAAAAAATAAATTCATCTTATTTTTTTATCATTTGGTTTGTTCATATAAGTATTAATTGTATCTTTGCACCCCTAATTTAAGCTTTTAAAAAGCTTGTAAATAGAAAAAAGTGGATACATTAAGTTATAAGACGGTTTCAGGCAACAAAGAAACAGCTGATAAAAAGTGGTTTATCGTCGATGCCGAAAACCAAACTGTTGGTAGATTGTCAAGTAAAGTTGCAAAAGTTCTAAGAGGTAAGCACAAAACATGTTATACTCCTCATGCAGATTGCGGTGACAATGTAATCGTAATTAATGCAGAAAAAGTTTCTTTCTCGGGTACTAAATTAGAAAACAAAGAATATGTAAGATATTCAGGTTACCCAGGAGGACAAAAATTCACATCTGCTCAACAAATATTAAAAAATCATCCTGAAAGACTAATTGAAAAAGCAGTTAGAGGAATGTTGCCTAAAAACACTTTAGGGAGACAATTATTTAGAAATTTAAAGGTGTACGCTGGTAATGAGCACAATCATGACGCTCAAAAGCCAGAAGCACTAAATCTTGACACGCTCAAATAAATATTATGCAAGTAATCAATACATTAGGAAGAAGAAAAACAGCTGTTGCTCGTGTATACCTGTCAAAAGGGAAAGGTAAAATTACCGTAAACAATAAAGAAGCTAAAGAAGTTTTTCCAATTGATGTTTTACAATCAAAATTGGTTCAGCCTTTCGTTTTGACCGATACGGTTGGAAAATATAATGTGAGTGTGAATGTAAGTGGTGGAGGAATTAATGGTCAAGTAGAGGCCATTAGATTAGGTATCTCTAGAGCCTTAGTAGAAATTGATGCTGAAAATAGAGTTGCTTTGAAAGTTGATGGTTTAATGACTAGAGACCCAAGAATGGTTGAAAGAAAGAAACCAGGTCAGCCGAAAGCAAGAAAAAAATTCCAGTTCTCGAAACGTTAATCGTTATTGGAAGGGTTTAGTATCCAAGCGTTTAAGTATCAGGCAAAAGCCCCCCTTAATCGCTGAAAAATTAGGAACGTAAACAAATAAATATATATGTCTAAATTATCTTTTGACCAATTGTTGGATGCAGGTGTACACTTCGGACACCTTAAGAGAAAGTGGAATCCATCAATGGCCCCTTATATTTTTGAAGAAAAAAAAGGGATCCACATTATTGATTTAAATAAAACCATCGTATGTCTCGACCAAGCAAGTGCTGCAATGAAGCAGATTGCTAAGTCAGGAAAGAAAATACTTTTCGTTGCGACCAAAAAACAAGCAAAAGACATCGTTGCTGAAAAAATCAAAAACATAAATATGCCTTTCGTGACCGAAAGATGGTCAGGTGGTATGTTAACGAATTTTCAAACTACTCGAAAGTCTATCCGCAAAATGACGACCATTGATAAGATGAAATCTGATGGTACATGGGATACTTTAAATAAAAGAGAGAAACTTTTTAAAACACGTCAAAGAGAAAAACTTGAAAAAACATTTGGATCGATATCTGATATGACGAGACAGCCTGCTGCAATTTTTATTGTGGACATCCTTAAAGAGCATATTGCTTTAGCCGAAGCCAGAAGATTGAATATCCCTACTTTTGCAATGGTTGATACCAATTCAAACCCGAAACTAGTCGATTTTCCAATTCCATCAAATGATGATGCGAGCAAGTCAATTACGATCATTATGGATGAGGTTTGTAATGCTATTCAAGAAGGTTTAGAAGAAAGAAAATTCTTAAAAGACAACCCAGAAAAAGCTAAAGCAAAGGAAGAAGCTCCAAAAGCTGAAGCAAAAGAGGAAGCTCCAAAAGCTGAAGCAAAAGAAGAAGCTCCAAAAGCTGAAGCAAAAGAGGAAGCTCCAAAAGCTGAAGCAAA
>Ga0257121_1001873_pt1 | contig 15421 bp, 19 predicted proteins | sample SI106_100metaG_FD_190180 | JGI IMG/M metagenome (GOLD analysis project Ga0257121, IMG submission 190180) | Marine microbial communities from Saanich Inlet, British Columbia, Canada - SI106_100 | ecosystem: Environmental > Aquatic > Marine > Inlet | place: Canada: British Columbia | collected... | reverse complement strand
ACGAATAAAATATGGTAGAATCTGGCCGTCCAGTAAAAGATATTCAAATCAATTCAAACATGCCAATAGAAAAAATTTTTGAAGAGTTGTCTCAATCAGGAGGATTTGAATCAGTAAATTTGTCAGAGGGTTTAGGAATTTTAACAGAAATGATTTCAGATAAACAATGTTTAAGATTTGTTTCATTTGTTGGAGCAGTAGTATCTACAGGATTAAGAGGAATCATTAAAGACATGATAAAAAACAAATGGTTTGATGTTGCAATTACAACATGTGGTGCATTAGATCATGATATTGCAAGACATTTTTCACATTATAATGAGGGCTCTTTTACAATGGATGATAATGAATTGGCAAATCAAAATATTCATAGATTAGGAAATGTACTTGTGCCAATGGACAGTTATGGCCCACTAATTGAAGAAAAAATGCAGTTATTTTTAGAAGAAGAATATCAAAAAGGAACAAGAGAGATGAGTACTGCAGAAATATGTAAAATGATTGGAAAACATTTAGGAGAAGATTCATTTCTTTTTTGGGCAAACAAAAATGACATCGATGTAGTAGTTCCAGGGATAATGGATGGTGCAGTAGGAAGTCAAATTTGGCTTTTTACACAAAAACATGGTGATTTTAGATTAAACTTAACTGAAGATGCAAATTTACTATCAGGCTTAATTTTCAAAGCAGAAAAATCAGGAGCATTTATGATTGGAGGAGGCATATCAAAACACCATACATTGTGGTGGAATCAATACAGGGAAGGATTAGATTATGCATTCTACATTACAACTGCACAAGAATTTGATGGCAGTCTAAGTGGAGCACTAGTACGAGAAGCAATATCATGGGGTAAAGTAACAAAGGAAGCAAAACAAGCAACACTGCATGCAGAAGTTACAACAACACTACCATTTATCTACGCAGCACTTATTTCTAAATTTCAAAATTAGATAAGACATATTATCAATTAATATAAAAAAAATTCAGTGTCTATAGAAATTAAAATTAAAGAATTTACAAAATTGGACTTAGAAGAAGGTTATTTGATAGATGGATTCCCATCAGCAGGGTTCAGTAGCGCAATTGCATCAGAATCAATGATTAAAACATCTCAATTTAAGTTGGCAGGGATTATTGATTCAGATAAATTTCCACCAATCAGTGTCATTAAAGATGGAAAACCAAATTATCCATCAAGAATTTTTGTCAATGAAAACTTGAAAGTTGGAATATTTTTATCGTATCTTACTCTTGATCAAGCACTTCATAAAACTACAGCAAAAACAATGTTAGACTGGGCACAAAAACATAAAATTAAATTAATTGTAAGTAGCATTGCAATAAAATCACCTGATGGAAATGAAGAGATGTTAGGTATCGGAAGTACAGAATCAGCTCGAATGAAAATTAAGGAAGCTGGTTTGAAAGTTTTAGAACATGGGACAGTTCCAGGAATTCCAGGTACATTGTTAAATGAAGGAAGTGTAACAGGTCAAGACGTAATTGTGATAATTTTTCACACAGATGGGAAAGGTCCAGATTTTAAATCCAGTGCACAACTATGTATGGCAATATCTAAATTAATTCCAGGAACTTCATGTAATATTTCATCATTACAACAAGAAGCTGAAAAAGCTGAAGCTACAATTAAAGAAGCAGAAGAGGGATCAAAGCACCTTAAAGATTCCATATACAGATAAAAAATATGTACAGGTTAAGAAATTATAAAAATAATCCTAATCAAATAAAATGATTCAATTTTTTGAGTTTGCAATTTTAGTAATCATAGTTTCAGTGTCAGGAGTAATGGCACCAGGTCCTCTTTTTGCAGCTAATGTATCATACGGACTGAAAGGAGGTGCAAAAACAGGTATCAAAATGGCAATTGGTCACACAATTGTCGAATTACCATTAGTAATTTTGTTAGGCATAGGAGTATTTTCTTTAGAAATATTTCCAGAATTTAGAACAATCATATCCATTTTAGGAGCAATTACACTTTTTGTGTTTGCCACATTACAAATCAAAACTGCGTTAAGAAAAGAAAAAACAAAAATATCAAATCCAAAGCAAGGACCATTAGTTGCAGGAATTTTACTTAGTGCATTAAATCCATTTTTTATTATTTGGTGGTTAGCTATAGGATTCAAATTAATTTCAGATGCAATGATACTTTGGTCATTTGGAGGGATATTGATCATGTTTGTATTACATATTTGGATGGATTTTGTATGGTTAGGGGCAGTTTCATTTTTTGCATCAAAAAGTTCAGGGATTTTATCAAATAGAAATTACAAAGTATTGATGTTAGGGATAAGTGGGATGTTGGTATATTTTGGAATTACATTTTTGATAGAAATTTAATATCAACCACAGTCTAAAATCTCAACTTGTGGAGTACAAGCATCATTAAATAAGTCAATTTTTTCGATTAAAACTTCACAAAATTCAGGATCAAGGGATTGTTCATACAAATTAATTTCATGTAAAATTTGCATATGTCGTAAGCCACAAGAATCACTAGAAAAAATAAAGAGAAGTGTGATAGATATCATAAAAATAAAGAGAAGAAGAATATTTTTAGAATTAATTTTTTGAAATGTCAATTTCCATTGTAGAAACATTACGTTGCTTCCCATCTTGAGAAGTAAGAGAATCAGATGAGATTCGAACATCACTGATTTCATAACCTACAGAATCCATTCGTTTCATAATCATTTGAGACACATCAACTGCTTGAGTGATTCTTTTTCCTCTGGCTTTGATAGTGACAGAAGGTCTTGTTGAAAGTTGTGTTAATGTAGCTGAAACATAAGTCATTATTGGTTTTGTACCAACAAAAATAATATTTCGTTCTTCTGTAGGTTTAGGCGTTAAAGATTCATCAGCATTTGGTTCTGGTGTTGGTTCTGGTGTTGGTTCTGGTGTTGGTTCTGGTGTTGGTTCTGGTGTTGGTTCTGGTGTTGGTTCTGGTGTTGGTTCTGGTGTTGGTTCTGGTGTTGGTTCTGGTGTTGGTTCTGGTTGATTTCTAGAATCAAATTCAGATAAAATATCTTCTGCGTCTTTAGATTTGTTAGGGTCACTCAATTTAAAATTCCTTTAATGATAAAATGCCCACTTGCTTTTATTTAATTTTTCAGGTTTTGCTCTTTAAGATAGTCATCAAATAATTTTTCGAGATCATCAGCATTATCACATTTTTTAATTTTTTCAACCAAATTTTCTTCTTCGATCTCATAACAATTTAGAACATCTTGAGAATCTTTGAATCCCAACATAGCCTTATTTTTAAAAATACAATGGTAGAGTTTTTCTCGTTCCATGAGTTCAGGTTTGAATTTTACTCCACCCTCATCTGCAGAAATAGGAGAATCCATGAAAATAATGAAAGATGTTTGGTATTTAGATGAATAGTATCAATTCAAATTCAATACCACAGGCAATATGACACTAAATTCCAATACGCTTAAGTGGAAACAAAATGTGGGCATTTATGAACTGTCATAAAAAAAGTGAGGCACATCTTTGGAGATACTCAAAACACAATAAAGTTCGTAGATGCCTAAAGTGCAAATCTAAAATTCCAATTACTGAAAAAGAATATCATCTCAGATGGGGTATGCACGATAACATTACAAAACAAGTGTAAAAGTTTTGGAAACAAGAGTGGTTTTCCACATAGATTTTGATTATTTTTATGCTCAATGTGAAGAAGTGAGATCACCAGAACTAAAAACAAAACCAGTATGCGTCTGTGTCTTCTCAGATAGAGGAGGAGATAGCGGTGCAATTGCCACTGCAAATTATACTGCAAGAAAATACGGAGTCAAATCAGGAATTCCAATAGCATTTGCAAGAAAAAGACTAGAAGAAAGAAAAGATGCAGTGTTTCTGCCAGTAGATTTTGAATATTATACAGAAATGTCTGAAAAAGCAATGGAAATTATGAAAGAGTATGCAGACATTTTTGAATATGTAGGAAGAGATGAAGCATATTTGGATGTAACAAGCAGAATAGAAGGAGATTTTATTAAAGCAAGTCATCTAGCACAGCAAATTAAAAACTCAATTAGAGATAAAATAAAACTTAGTTGTTCAATAGGTATTTCTCAAAACAAATTAATTTCAAAAATTGCATCAAATTTTCAAAAACCAGACGGCCTTACAATTGTATCACCAGAAAGAGTGGAAATATTTTTAGATCAATTAAAAATCAGAGCAATACCAGGGATTGGTGGAAAAACTGAAAAAATATTTTCAGAGATGAATTTAGAGACAATTCAAGATTTAATGAAATTAGATGTTTTCACTTTGAATAATAAATTTGGAAGGAAAAGTGGAACATACATCTACAATGCAGTTAGAGGAATAGATAATGAACCAGTAAAAGAAAAAGAAGGCAGGATTCAATATAGTAAAATCATGACGTTGAAAAAAGATTCAAAAGATCCACAGTTTTTGTTAGAAAATATCAGAGAGTTATGTAAAGAAGTACATACGGTGATTAGAAAAAATAATCAGATGTTCAAATCTGTAGGAATACATTTTGTTCAATCAGATTTGTCAAATAAATCAAAATCAAAAATGCTCAGAAATCCAACTACAAGCCTTGAAGAATTACAAAAAAATGTTGAGCAATTACTAACAGATGCATTAGAAAATCAAACAATCACCATCAGAAGAATGGGAGTTAAAGTTGCAGAATTATCAGAAGTTCAAGGACAAAGCGATATTACGAATTATTTTTAGAAGAATTACCTTCAGATTCCATTTTTTTTAATCTCCTTGTTTCTATTACTATTACAATCAAAATGAATGCAAATAGCCACGGCAAAAACATAATCTCACCTGCAATTTTGTGATATTCTTCCCAAGCCACAGGGTCTGTAGTAACTTTTAGAGCATACCAAGATAATGAAAAAATTCGAATTAAATTAACAGTAATGGTGCCAATTATTCCCAGAATAAAATAAATTGATTTTCTAGATCTTGGAATATTCATCTTTAACATAAATGCACCAATCACCAAAGAGAAAATAATAATACTATGAACTCCAGCTGATGGCCAAAACACTTGAAGTGCCATGGAACCATGATCACCACGCAAAAACATTACATTATCTCTAGCTACTGCAGTTCCAAGTTCAAGTACTGTAATCACCCAAACATTTGCCTGAACAAAATACGGGACAATGTATTGTAATGGGCCAAGTGTATCGTATGGGAAAAATGCATCAAGTGAAAGAATAACTGCTGTACCAGTAAGAAATATTGGTCCAGCAGGAGCAATACGAATCCATCTTTTTCCAAAAAATATGGTAAGTACAACAAGAACAAAAATTGCCATCACAATGAAATCCCACATCCATGTAAATGAAAAAATTAACGGAATGTCAATGGATTCGCCATATGCAATAATATCATCTCTTAAACCATGTTCCAAGGAAACCAAATATGCAATTGTAACTAACGCAAAAGGAATTGCTGCAAGTAATCGTTTTTTAGAAATAACAATTCTAAGACCAACAAGCTCTGCAACTACAAAAATTAATGCAAAAAGATAACCACCTCTGCCCTCATTCCAACTCCAAGCTATGGAATCAGGATATGCAATAATTGCAAAAAGTATAGGGCTAGAAATAATTGAAATTCCAAAAATTAAATTCCAATTCATCATCAAAATGAATCTAAAAATGGCAAATAAATATCTCAATGTTGTAAAATTTGTAAATGTGTTAATTTATGACATAAATTTGGAAAAGATGCTAATCTTCTGCATCTTCAATTTCATCAGCATCTGGATCTCGTCTACTAGGTCTAATTGGCACAAAAATGAATGTCATATCAATTATCAATAAAGCTAGAAGATACAGTCAGAGGTTGTAAAAATTTGTCTATTAGGTGATTTCTAATGAGTCAAAATCACTGGGAGATTTTACACTCAACTTTTAGAGATCGTACAGTTGTAAAATAAGTAATAGTCAAAATTCCAATAGCGATAATTCTAATTGGAATCTCATAATTTGTCAAAAATGCAGTTGCAGTGGCTCCAACTGAACCAAATGTGGAGATTACAGCAAATCCAATAGGACCGCAACTACAAGCCCCAGCTGCAGCACCAATTACAGAACCAAATATGCCACCACTCATTTTCTGTTTTGATTTTTTTAGAATATTAATTCTAAATATATTCATAGGAATTACCAATGCAGATAATGCAGAAATTATTAAAATTAAAACAAACCCCAATTCAGTCCCAGAAGGAATATGACTTACAACATAAGGTTCTAAGAAAATATACTCTGATAAAATCAACAATCCAATCACCATAGTTGAAAAAAACACAATTGAAAGAATTAGATATTTAAAATTTGAAAAAACAAGTTTTAATGTGTTTACCATCTAAATCATAGAGTCCATAACTTGTTTAAACACACTAAATGGTTGTGCACCACCTAGTTGTTCTTGACTATCAGGACCTACAATAAAGAATCCAGGAGTTCCACGTACACCGTGTTCTCTTGCTTGTTGATTATTATATTGAACACGTTTTGAATATTTTCCAGAATCAAGACAACTCTCAAAGAGTTCTAAATCAATACCCAAACTAAATGCAAATGCCTTTAGTCTTTCAGAATTTGCCCAACCATTATCAATTTGAGATTCTTGAGAATTGTAAAGCATGTTGTGAAATTCCCAATACATTCCCTGATCTTCAGCACAGTATGACGCTTGTGCAGCTTTAGGAGAATCACGTCCTAAAAATGCCAAGTCAACAAAGACAAGATTTGCTTTTCCAGTTTCAATGTATTCTTTAGTTATTGCAGGTTTTGTATTATGAAACCAATTATAACATTGATGACATTGATAATCTCCAAATTCAACAATAGTGATGGGGGCAGAAGGATCACCTAAAAGAGGAGAACCCATAGCAGTGGAAATTGTCCCATGGGAACGTCCCATATCCAAATTGATAGTTTCAGAAGGAGGTACAGAGAGCGCGGTTGCAAGTCCAGCAACAATTGTAACTACAATTACGCCTATAATCACGCTTTTTTTATTCATATCAGAGTTCTTGAAAATGAGTTAAAAAAACTTATTCCAAATTGCGAGAAGATTTTCGTCTAAACAGATTCAGAAAGGATGCAATCACAGTATCAATAGGACAGACATCGCAGGGAATACTGGAAGAGTGACTATCAAAATGATTTTCAAATTTTTCCCTAGATTCAAAAATTAAATCACATTTTTCACAATAAACTTTTGTAATATTTTTTCTTATGCTCTCATCCACGACAAATTTGTGTAATTAGTGCTTATAAAGATCCTGTTGAAAATCACCATGTGAAAAAAATAATAGATAAAGTGTAACATATTTTTTGTTGTCACATCATGATCATCATGGCATTATAGTGTAAAATATTATGTTAAATCAAAAAAGAGTTCAATAATTATTCATGATATTTTTGGAAAATAAATAAGAACAAATTTCAGAATGATAGAAGTTACAAAAAAATACATTTCAACATATCAAAAAAATCCACATTATAATTTCTCAGTAGTAATAGACTCACATAAAATTAAAAAATAGAATTTTTAAAAAGAATTACAAATAATGAATTTTCATATGAGTATTTAGTTCAACTTGATAACGAGTGATAAATCCACAATGAGTGCAAGTGAACATGTTATCTTGAGGAGGAGTAGAATCTTGTTTAATTATTTTTCCAGAGATGGATGTAATGTTTATCGTGTTGTTATTTGATATTACAGCAAAATTATTATTTTCGCCAATAGAATCAAGAAATTCTTTAATTGCAGTAATCACATTATTTGTATCAATTATCTCATCATCATCAAAAGTGGATAAAGTGAATTGTTGATTTTTTAGAGCAGGAATGGCAGCAACTTGATCAGACACATACACAAGTAATTCATTTTTTATTGATAAAACATCCTTACAATCAATTGTGAGCATAAAATATTACAATTCAGTCATTATTTTAGTTTAACAATGACTGGAAAATGATTATTATGGTTCAATATTTGGAATTCAGTAGATGGGAGATTCAGAAACATTTGGAGTAGAAAAAGATCATGGAAAAGAAGTCATAGCATGGTTAAACGAATATGCAGAAAAACATAACATGAAACTAGAAGCTAGATTATACGGATATACAATATCTACAAAAAATTTTGGTGATTTTGAAATGTTTTCATGGATCGGAGATGTTCAAAATGCAAGAAAAATGATAATTAAAGCAAGTAAAAAATTCAAAATCAGAGTTATTGAAGGAGGATACAAACCTAAAGAAAAATTATTTAAAATGAAAAAATTTGATTTTGCTAAAGTCAAGAAAGGAGAAAAAACAATAGGACAATTAGAGTTTTCAGTTTCAAGAATTGGAAATAAACAATGGGAAGTTGAAGATGAAGAACGACATTGAGGATTTGAAATGAAGATAGGGGTTATCGGACTTGGGATGCTAGGTAATGCAGTAGCACTTCATTTGTTAGATTCAGGTTTTGAGGTAACAGTATACAATAGAACAAAAGAAAAAACATCTCAAGTGGAAAATAAAGGAGGAAATGTTGCTACATCACCAAAAGAAGTTGCAGAAAAATCAGAACTAGTAATCATAGTAGTCAAAGATGCAAATGCGGTAAAACAAATAGCATTTGAAGAAAATGGAATCATTCAAGGAAAACATGAAAAATTGATTGTTGCAGATATGAGTACAATTGATCCAGTAGAATCAAAAAACATTTCAATAAAATTTTTAGAAAATAATATTCAAAAACTAGACATTCCAGTAATGGGAGGACCAAATGTTGCAATAACAGGCGAACTAGTAATGATGGTATCAGGAGACAAAGAAAGTTTCAATTATTGTAAAAAAGTCTGGGATACAATTGCAAACAGGGTATTTTTCTTAGGTGAAAGCGGGGTTGCACATTCAGTTAAACTAGCCATGAATTTGCAGATTACTATGCTTGCATTAGCATTATCTGAAGGTATAACTCTAGTTAAAAAATCAGGAGTAGATCCAAAAATATTTCTTGAAATTTTAAACTCCACATATTTCAAAACTGGAATGAGTGAGAAAAAAGCATACAAAATGATTGAGGGAAAATATGATGCCACATTCACATTGGCCAATTTAAAAAAAGACATTAGCACCATGACAAATACTGCAAAAGCATTAGGTATCGAATTGCCAATGATTACCAAAGCAGAGGAAATCTATGAAAATGCAATCAGTGAGGGGTTGGGGGAGATTGATTATACAGGAATCATAGAATATATCAAAAAAAACAACGAGTCTAAATAATATTGAATTTGTGAATAAAAATTAGCAAAAATTCTATAAACTAGGAGAAATAATTCATAATATGAGATTAAATGATAAAGTTATAATTGTTACAGGTGCATCAAGTGACATAGGTAAAGGAATAGCAAAGAGGTTTGCCGAAGAAGGGGCAAAAGTAATCCTAGTTGCAAGAAATCTCGAAGGATTAGAAAAGGCAAGAAAAGAGATTGGAAATGAGGAAACAACTGCATCAATTACATGTGACTTAACAGATGAAGCACAAACCATGCAAGCAGTAAACCAGATTATGGATACATACGGAAAAATAGACATTCTAGTAAACAATGCAGGGGCAATTAATGATCCTGTACATTTTCATGAAATGCAGGATTTAGAAATTAAAAAACTCATTGACATTAACTTGTTAGGAGTTTTTCACATGACAAAAGCAGTTCTCTCAAAAATGTCAGATGTTAAAAATGGCTCAATTGTAAATATTGGTTCAATATCAAGTGAAAGAGCAATACCTAGAGTACACTTGGCAGTATACTCTTCAACTAAAGCTGCAATTACAATGTTCACAAAATCAATTGCAGTAGAATATGCAAGAAGAAACATCAGGTGTAATTGTGTTAATCCAGGAATTATTAATTCAGGAATGATAAAGCCATACCTAGATGATCCTCAAGCAAGAAAAGTTTTAGAAGAGAGATTACCTCTTGCAAGAATTGGTGAGCCTGTAGATGTTGCAAATGCAGCATTATACTTGGCATCAGATGAAGCAAATTGGGTTACAGGAACCATCCTAAATGTAGATGGTGGAAAAACAGCTTCTGAAGGATAAAATCTCAAAGTATCAAGTAGAAGAAAGAGCACGATTTTTTCTCTTTAAAAATACAGTGTAGCTTAATCCAGTAACAATCATAACAATTCCAGTCACCACAGACCATACAACAAAAGAAGTGATTTGGGTTTCTTCCACAAGAAATTACAGATTTTTGAACATCTAAAGTTTTGTGGTCAAAGTAAACGAATCAGGTTTGAAACATCTAAATAGATTTAATGCAAATTGCATTTATGCCTGAAATCATATGTCCAGATTGTGGACAAAGATTATTTCATGAAAATGAAACTACTTTAAAAATTGAGGAAACAATTCATTCAAAATTTTGTAGAAAAGATGAAGGTAAAACACACAGCTATATGCACAGAGATCCAGCACATATGGAAACGTTTGACACAGAAAGAGAGAACGATACTACAGGAACACCTGTTTTAAAAAAATAATTTTTAGATCAGCCCTCAAAATTATATCCTAGATGTTAATGAGTTAGATAGATTGTCTGAAGAATTTCAATACGATATAGTAATTGTAGGCGGAGGTCCAGCAGGATCATCTGCGGCATTAACAGCTGCAAAAAAAGGTATGAAGGTAGCATTACTTGAAAAAGAAAATTCAATTGCAGAAACAGTTAGAACAAGTGGAGTGACATGGATTCAAAACATCAAAGAATTTGGAATTCCAGATGATTGTTTTAATCCAATCAGTAATTTTTCATTTTGTTCACCAAATAATGAAGTTAGCATAAAAGATTCAATTCCAAGAGCAGCCGTATTAGATGTTAGAAAAACATACAGATGGCTATCTAATGAAGCGCAAAAAGCAGGGGCAGATATTTTTGTTAAAACCAACATTAAAGATATTATTAAAAATGAAAAAGGCGACATTACAGGAGTAAAAGGAATTGGAGACAAAGGGGAAGTAGTATTTCACGCAAAAATAATAATTGATGCTAGTGGTTTCTCATCAACAGTTTGCAAAGCCATGGGTTTTGTTACACAGTGGAAGAGGTTTGGTGCAGGGGCAGAATGGGAAGTAAAAGCAGAGAATGTGGATTCCCAAACATGGTGGTTAATGGTAGGACAACAATATTCACCTGCAGGGTATGCATGGATTTTTCCCATGAGAGACAACATTGTAAGAATAGGTGTAGGTGTAGGAAAACCAGAATCAGATGTAGACCCAACACAAAGACTCAAAGAATTGATGGAAACAAAATTAGGCCCAATAAAAAAACTAGGTAAAATCACACCAATTGAATTTCATTATGGATTAATTCCAAATGATGGGTTATCAAGGAAAACAGTTTACAACAATCTTATTTTGGTAGGAGATTCTGCAGGACAGGCAAACCCATTGGTTTTAGAAGGAATAAGGTATGCAATAAAATTTGGCAGAGTTGCAGGAAAAGTAGCAGCTGATGCAATAAAACTAGGGGACACAAGTAAAGAATCACTTTACCCATATGAAGAAAATTGGAGAAAAGAAATTGAATCAAAAATAAAATCTGCAGGAAAAGTTCAAGACAGATGGATTGGGTTATCAGATGAAGAGTGGGATAAAGAATTAGATATTATCAAAGAGTTAAAGTCAGAGGAATTTTTAGATTTTATAAAAGCGGATTTTGGTTTATCAAACATGTTAAAACTAGCAACACGTCATCCAAAACTTGCTGTAAGACAGCTCTTCAATCTAGTAAAAGGAAATAATTAATTATTGTACATTAAAAAAGTCAGTTACTATCAAGTTATGATATTGTAACTGAACAACATAAACTCCAGGAGTAAATGATTGTTGTATAACTTCTGTGAATAATCCACTAGAGTCATCTTTAAGAATAATCTCTTTTACAAGATCACCTTTTTGATTATAAACATCAATGAAGAGATCTTCACTAAACTCAACTAACTTTAGAACACGGCCAGATATCACCAATTTAGCCCCATCATATGAGGCTTCAATTGGAGCAGTAGGATTTCTTATTGGAAGATAACGTTCAATGATTAGTCGAAGTTCATCCAAATTATCACTAGCAGACTCAGCATTAGCATCAGTAAAACTAGATTTTATTTCATTAATCACAGATGCAAATCTAGGATTTGAATCAAAATTCTCACCGCCAAATTCTTTTGCAAATGATTGTAATTCTTCAAATTCACGTGCAAGATCCACCATATTCAAGTTAGAGGTAGGATATTCGTAATCAAATTCTTCTGGAACATGAACGATTTGAGTAGCTTTTGAATTCTGATATTGTAATTCTACAATGTACAATCCGGATTCAGTTGGAGCAAACCACTGAGTGTAAAAATTTCCTTGTTTTGTATCAGTAAATTCCAAGCTGCTATGAGTACTGCCATCCATGTTCATAACAGTGGCATACAGATTTTCCCTTCTATCAAAAGCAGATTTTTCAGTGGCGCCTTTGATTACCCAAATATCTTTTTCAGGATCAAAATCAAGATTCATCATACTTAAAACTTGGGCAGTTATGATACTACAAAACAAATTAACAAAAATAAATCATGCCGCAATTAGATGATAATCCTTAGAGTGTGTTTGAGGTATAGAATAAATTTTCTCAGAGGTTTGAGAAGAACAAATCAAATGAAATTGTTCAACAGTGCAAAGAGTGCATTTTTTACAAATCATACTATTAGGTTTCATGCATTGTGAACATTTAGTATTTTCAGCTAATCCTCCACCGCAATTTCTACAGGATTCATCAGGCAATCTTAATCAAATAAAATAAATGAAAATTAGATATAAGCAAAACGTAGAAATTGTTCACATCATAGCTCTGTAAGAAGATTATAATGGAAATAAAAAAACTCAAAAAACATGGATGGGGTTAGAAAAACTTTCGATGTATGGGCTCAAAATGGAAAAGCAGAGGAAATGGAGGCAGGGCATGGACAAAATGTTTCAAAATTTTTAAAGACAGTATCATTTGATACACCATTTAGATTTCTTGACGTAGGATGTGGCAATGGATGGGTAGTTAGAAAAATAGCAGAAAAGGAAAATTGCAAAAAAGCAGTTGGAATAGATAAAAGTAAAAAAATGATCATGCAATCAAAAAAGAAGATCATTAGCAACAAAGAAGATTTTGTCCATACAGACATAGAGTCTTTTGAATATAGAGGAAAGTTTGATTTTATTTTTTCAATGGAGTCTCTATATTATGCAGATTCTATAGAAATTGCATTAATGAAAATTTACAAATTATTAAAACCAGGTGGACAATTTTTCTGTGGGACTGATTTTTACACAGATAACAAGTCAACTGCAAGATGGTCAAAAATAATGAAAATACAGATGCATCATCACTCAAAAAAAGAATGGAAGGATTATTTTCAAAAAGCAGGATTTAATGTAAAAACAAAACAAATCAAAGATTTGAACAGTAGTAAAAAATGGCAAAGAGAATTTGGAACTTTATTCATAATAGGCACAAAACCTGAAAAGTAATACTCAAATTCAATAAAACAATAACATAATCATGTGAGCTGGAGCACGACACGCTGCTACGGCAGAGGAAACTCCTCCCTCCATACAGGATATGTGATCTGGAGATAGATAACCAGAGATGGTTGGCAACGGAACAGAAAAGAATCCAATATGGCGCACAATGATGGCAAAACCTGAGGTTTCCATAAAAGGAATGAAACAGACGACCCACATGGAGCAAAGTCAAACAGAACTCAAAGTGCCTGTACTAAGTTCAGGTAGACTGCAAAGCGAAATATCGTGAAAACAGAAGGAGGGTTACTCCCAGCACACATATTTTTTTATATTTTTAAAAAATTCTAATTCATTGAACGTACTTGTTCTTTACAGATATCAGCATTGCATTGACAGGTTCCATCACAAAGACATGCACCTTGCATTTCACAATCACATTCAGAGCCCATTTCAGATGATGCTGCACATCCACAGGCTGCTTCTTCAGTTGAAGGAGTTGTTTGTGGGGGAGGACTTTGTTGTTCAGAGACATCATCATAATGACTTCTAGTTTGTTGATAACTGGAATCATCTTTCAATTGTGCCTCACCTCTATTTGTCTGGTAACCACCAGATGATGCACTAGTTTGATATCCTTGTAATCGATTAGGATCAATTCCTTGTTGACTCTGTTCTGTATTTTTAAGTGAACGATTACTGAAAATGAAAAATCCAATACCACCAAGAGCTGCCATTCCAGCCATACCATAAACAATCATGACAGGGAATTCACCAGTTGATGTTGTAGCATAACCTTCAGGAGGAGTTGGAGTAACACCTGCAATTTCAACACCATCCAGGTTATCTAAAGCACCAAAACCAATTGCTGAAAGATTAGCTTGATCAGAAGATTGTACACTTCTAACGACATATAGTTGATCAGCCATAATTTCTGCTTCAAAGACTCTCTCTACTTGTCTTCCCTCTCTAAGACTGCTCTCACCCATAGTCCAACTAGAAACTACGAATCCAGCAATTTCACTACTTAATCCAAATGTACTAGCATCTGCATTGATTCCAGTTGGATCAAACAAAAAGTGCCAGTTAGTTAATGGTTGTTCTAAAATAAAATCAGCGTTAATCAAATGTTTTTCAAGAACATCTTCAGCTTCAGTACCAGCAAAGAAAGTGTAAGCCTCAGGTTCTTGATCTCTTAACATGTTAATTGGAATATTAATTTCTACACCATCAATAACAATTTCTTTATCAGTTGTTAGCCCTCTCCATCCTAAATCAACTAAAATTCGTTGTCCATCATCAGTAATTACATAATTAGTTAAAGTGCCTTCTAGAATTACTCTATAATCAATTGAAGTATTGATGTTTCTTGCTTTAAGATGAAAATCATAAGATACATTCAAGTCAGATATTCTTGCCTGACTGCCATCATCAGCAATTCCTTTGTTAAGTTCAGTCATAAGTTCTTGAACACCAGGATCTGATAAATCAGCAGTTCCTTCTACTGTCCACTCATGTCCACGTAATTCATCAAACAGATTACCGCCATTAGGATACTCGATAAAGACTGTTTTTTGGTAATTCATTTTAAATGGGGATTCATCATTATTAGGATTAATTTTTGCATCCAATTGAGCAGCCCATACAGGAGAACTAGTACCAATAACAATAAGACCTGCAAGCAAAACAGTCAAAATCAAAGATCTAGACACGAATGAAATCAATGAATTTTAGTAATAAACTTATCCCAAATATTCAGAAAAGTGTTTTTGAAAAAGTAATATGGAGTAACGTATGTAGATTT